>ERZ827516.355-NODE-355-length-52602-cov-39.361886_pt1 | contig 52602 bp, 49 predicted proteins | sample MGYA00519703_ERZ827516 | MGnify/ENA primary metagenome ERZ827516 (study PRJEB31778, sample SAMEA3449337) | human gut metagenome | biome: human gut; feature: human-associated habitat; material: faeces | place: United Kingdom | collected 2010/2012 ...
AATTCGCCCTCCGCCAAGGTTTTGCTGCGCAAAACGCTTGTACGGCGCAAAAGCGCCGATTTTTTGGATTCCGGCAGGAAATTAAAATGCTCGGGCGAAGTGAATTCGCCCTCCGCCAAGGTTTTGCTGCGCAAAACGCTTGTACGGCGCAAAAGCGTTGTTTTTTGCTTCGGTAGGCCAAATAGATACGGGACATCCGAACTGGGTGTCCTGTTTTTATAAGAACGTTCCCTGTCAATGATTGAAAACAGGTTTTTAATTTGCTATGATACCTTCATACTTTCCATAGGGGGATAATTTGTGAAAAAAAGATTTGCTATATGCAGCACAATAGTTTTGCTGCTGCTTTTGTCAGCCTGCGGCGCACCGCAGACGTTGGACTTTTCCTACGCTCCGGAAGGAGAAGAACTTTCTTCTTTGATGGCGGAGACTTCACAAACTCACCGCGCAGAACTGGAGCACGTTCCCTCTGCGGCTGATTTTGCCGATGCGATTTCGGATGACCCCGCCTCGGCAGGGCTGCTGAGCGAGAGCGAGGTGGAGAGCCTTTTACGAGGTCATGCCGCGATGGAGACGGTGTCGAAGGAACAGGCGCAGTCTGATGTTTCCCTGCTGTTCCGCACGCTGCAAAGCGCTTACGGCGCTTACGAATACTTTGGACAGGAAAAGTTTGACGCAGCGGAGGACGCTGTGACACAATGGCTTTCCTCACAGGATGATGAGATCAAAGTTTCTGCGCTGGGAGAAAAACTGCAGGAATCTCTCGCATTCATGCTTGCGCACGACGCGCATGCCGTGATTTATGAACCGGCGGCGGAAGAGATCGAGGCGCAGGTGCGATATGAATACTTCTTTGCCGACGGCTTCTATTTTTCAAAGGATGTCAACGGCAGCTATTATATGGTGAATGACGGGGAGAGGTGGACATTGAGTAGCTTCTCCGATGAACATGTCAGCGTGCAGCCGACGCTTCTGCAAGACGGACGCATTGTTTATCAGCCGACGCTTTTTGCGCTGCGGAAGGACGCCGTGCAGAGCAGTGTCACACTGAAAAATTCTTCTGGAAAAGCGAAAATCTATCGCCTTGACTGGACGGAGAGTCAGCCGCTTGATGTTGACCTCGGCACGCTGGATTACCGCCTGATACAGGAAGACGGTCTTACCTATGTTTCCCTCCGCAGCTTTGTTTCCGGCACATATGATAATATGCTTGCACGCTATGCTCGGGAAGGGGCAAAAGCACGCGGGAGCAAAGCGGTGATCTATGACCTGCGCGGCAATGTTGGCGGCTCGGACAGTTGGCCGAGAAAGTGGATACAGAGTTTCCTCGGAACGCAGAACAGTATTGAGACCTCTATGCTGTATGCGCAGAAAAACAGCGCCCTTTTTGCTGCGGAAAACAGCGAGAGTTTGCTGCCGGAAGATGAGGGAACTTGCTTTGCCCGTGAAGTCCACGGGACCTGGTATGAAAATGATATTCCGATCATCGTGTTGGTTGACGATCATTGCGGCTCGTCCGGCGAGGGCGCGGTACAGCTTTTGAAAACGCTTGACAATGTGCTCATTGTCGGCAGCAACACGGCGGGATACCAGCTCTGCGGAAATGTCAGCACCTTTACATTGCCATATACCGGCATCGGTGTGCGCTTTGGGTCAACGCTTTTCCTCTATGGGGACGGAGAAAATGTCGATCACAGGGGCTATGCTCCGGATGTCTGGTGTGATCCGCAGGATGCGCTTGCTTCAGTGCTGGCACTGCTGAAAGAACAGGGGGTCGTCAGTGCAGATGCTTGCGAAACCGTGAGAGAAAAAATAGTGAAATGATGAATTTTTTGCTCATACAGGCAGAGCGGCAGCGAGTAATAGAAGCAACTCAAATCGTATAGCACCCACACTTGGCAGGCATTCGATTCCGCAGGCTGCGCAGATCTTCAAACTGCAAACTGCCAATGTCGGGGGTCGAGGGGAACTCCCCTCGCGTTCGCTTGGGGGGTACAAGGGGGCATTCTCTCATGCGAGAGAATGCCCCCCCTCTTCTGCGCGGCCACAGGGGGAAAACCTCAGCGTCCCCCTTGCGCAGCAAGCCCCTTTCATGCTATGATATTTTCACAGAAAAAGAGAAAGTGAGGAGATCATCATGACTCTCGATGAAGCGATCAAGTCCCTGATGGCTTTGCAGGCCAAGCTCGCGGCCTACGGCCATGCCATGGGCCTGCTCTTTTACGACGGCGCGACCACCGCGCCCAAGGGCACGGCGGCGAACCGCGGCCAGACCATGAGTATTTTGAGCGAGGAGCACTACAAGCTTACGACTGGCGGGGAGACCGTCGCGCTGCTCGAATTCCTCGACGCGCACAAGTCCGAGCTCAACGAAAAGCAGCAGCGCATGGTGTTTTTGCTCATCAAGGACATCCGCAATATGCAGAAGATCCCGATGGACGAGTACGTCGCCTACCAGCAGCTGCTTGTCGAGGCCGACGACGTCTGGCACCGCGCGAAGGAGACGAGCGACTTTGCTCTCTTCGAGCCCGTGCTTGAGAAAATTTTCGAGACCAACATCCGCTTCGCACACTACTGCGCACCGGAAAAGGACCCCTATGACTACTGGCTCAGCGAGTATGAGGATGGGCTGACGATGGCGCAGTGCGACGAATTCTTCGCCACGCTGCGCGAGCACATCGTGCCGCTCCTGAAAAAAATCAAAGAAAAGCCGCAGGTCGACGATGCGATGCTGCATGGCCATTTTCCCGAGGAGAAGCAGGCGCAGCTTTCCGACTACCTGATGCGCACGATGGTCCTCGATTTGGACCATGTCGGCCTGTCCACGACCGAGCATCCGTTTACGACGTCCCTCGGCTCGCACTTCGACGAGCGCATCACGACGCACTATTTGGAGGAGAATTTTGCCTCCTCGATGTTCTCCGTTATCCACGAGGGCGGCCACGCGCTCTATGACACCGGCAGCGCGGATGATCTCGCCTATACGGTGCTCGACGGCGGTGTCTCCATGGGCATCCACGAGAGCCAGAGCCGCTTCTATGAAAATCTGCTCGGCCGCTCGCGCGCCTTCACGGGCTTCGTGTTCCCGAAGCTCTGCGAGTTGTTCCCCGAGCTGAGCGGCCACACGGCGGAGGAATTCTACCGCGCCATCAATAAGGCGGAGCCGTCCCTCATCCGCACCGAGGCCGACGAGGTCACCTACAGCCTGCACGTCATGGTGCGCTACGAGCTCGAAAAGCGCGTGATGCATGGCGAGCTCAAGGTGCACGACCTGCCGGGCGAGTGGAACCGCCTTTACAAGGAATACCTCGGCGTCGACGTGCCGGACGACAAACACGGCGTGCTACAAGACAGCCATTGGTCGGGCGGCAGCATCGGCTACTTCCCGTCCTACGCGCTCGGCAGCGCCTACGGCGCACAGCTGCTTCGCAAGATGAAAGAGACGGTCGATGTGGACGAGCGCCTCAAGACCGGCAATTTTGCGCCCATCAATGCGTGGAACCGCGAGCACATCTGGCAGTACGGCTGCCTCAAAAAGCCCGACGCGCTCTTGGAGCAGGCGCTTGGCGAAAAGTTCGACCCGACGGTCTACACGCAGTACCTTGAGGAAAAGTACGGCGAAATTTACGGTTTGTAAGAGCGGAATAGCATCAAAAAGGCGGTATCCGACCGGATATCGCCTTTTTGTGCGTGAAACGTGGAAAGTCCATTGCATTGTAACCGCATTTCCGATACAATGGGCGGAGAGAGAAGCGGGTAACGAGCGGAGGAGAGACCGCACGCCCGCAATGAGAGATGGGAGAGCAAAAATGAATACTGCGCTGTATGAGACCTACGTTCAGATTTTGCATGAGGAGCTTGTACCCGCGATGGGCTGCACTGAGCCCATCGCCGTCGCCTACGCGGGTGCGCTTGCGCGCCAAACGCTCGGGGCACTTCCCGAGCGCATCGAGCTGACCGTGAGCGGCAATATCATCAAAAACGTCAAGAGCGTCATCGTGCCGCACACCGGCGGGCGAAAGGGCCTTCCCGTCGCGGTCGCGGCGGGTGTACGCGTCGGCGACGCCGACGCGCAGTTAGAGGTGCTGGCGAATGTGACGGAGGACCAGCTGCCGCTGCTGGACGAGTACCTTTCCGCGGCGGAGATCACGGTGAGCAAATCGCCGCTGCGCTGCCCATTCGACATTCAGGTGCGTGTTTTCGCAGGCGGGGACACGGCCTTCGTCCAGATCGTCGGCAGCCACACAAACGTCGTGCGCATCGAGAAAAACGGCGAAGTGCTGCTCAACAAGCCCTTTTCCGAGGAGGCGGCCCAGCCGCCCGAGAGCCGCAGGAGCCTGACGGTCGAGGACATTATCGCCTTTGCCGACAAGGTCGATTTAGACGACGTCCGCGCGCCCATCGCGCGCCAGATCGAATATAACACGGCCATCGCTGAGGCAGGATTGAGAGGGCAGTACGGCGCGGCCATCGGAAAAATCTTGCTCGATTCCTATGGCGACAGCGTGCAGAACCGCGCCAAGGCCTGGGCTGCCGCAGGCTCGGACGCGCGCATGAACGGCTGCGAAAAGCCTGTCGTCATCAACTCTGGCAGCGGCAATCAGGGCATGACGGCCTCGCTGCCCGTCATTGTCTACGCGCGCGAGCTGAAAGCGAGCGAGGAGCAGCTTTACCGCGCGCTCGTCGTGTCGAATCTTGTCACCATCCATCTGAAAACGGGCATCGGCAGCCTTTCCGCCTACTGCGGTGCGACCAGCGCGGGCGCAGGGGCCGGGGCCGGCATCTGCTATCTGTACGGCGGGCGCTATGATGAGATTGCCCACACGATCGTCAACGCGCTCGCCATCAACTCCGGCATGCTCTGTGACGGGGCGAAGGCGAGCTGCGCGGCGAAGATCGCCTCGGCGGTCGAGGCGGGGCTGCTCGGCATGCAGATGTACCGGCACGACAGCCAGTTCTACGGCGGCGACGGCATCGTCGTCAAGGGCGTGGAGAACACCATCCGCGCCGTCAGCAGCATCGCGCGCGACGGCATGCGCGAGACCGACAACGAGATCATCCGCCTGATGATCGGGGAGGAAACTGTCAAATGAAGATACTTGTCACAGGCTTCACGCCGTTCGGCGGGGAGCAGATCAACCCCTCGTGGGAGGCGGCACGCCGGCTTCCCAACCGCATCGGGGGAGCAGAGCTCATCAAGCATGAAATTCCGACGGAGTTTGACGCCTCCGGTGCTGCGCTGCACAAACTTTTGACGGAGCTGCGTCCCGACGCGGTGCTCTGCGTCGGCCAGTACGGCGGCGCAAATTGCATACGCGTCGAGCGCGTGGCCATCAACCTGCGCGACGCGCGTATCGCCGACAACGCGGGTAAGCAGCCGACGGACGAGCCGGTCGTGGCCGGAGGTCCGGACGCCTATTTTGCGACGATCCCGACGCGCGAGATCGTCGACGCCCTGCGTGAGCAGGGGATTCCCGCTCAGCTCTCGTACTCCGCAGGCACGTTCGTGTGCAACAATCTCCTTTACTGCGCCCTGCACGAGAGCGAGCGGAGCAATCCAGCCCCGCGCTGCGGCTTTGTCCACGTCCCTTACCTGCCCGAGCAGACCAAGGACGGCAACGCGCCGAGCATGGGTTTGGAAATGATGGTCAAAGCGCTGGAAACCGCGGCGGAAGTGATCGCGGAGGAAGAGAAGCAGTGAACTGAAAATAAGAAAGCCCGCGGCAAATCACCGCGGGCTTTTGCTATTTATACTGTTGCAGGCTTGGGGAAATCATTCCTACTTGCTCCCTGAAACTGGGACCGAAACGATTTTGTAAGCAGCTCTCAGAGCGTCTGTTTCCGTCCAGCACCTCAAAGCCCGTCTACAAGATGCCGGACTACGCCTCTGTCCACAAGGAACTCCAGCGCAGCGGTGTTACTCTGAACCTGCTGTGGCTGGAATACTGTGACCAGTGCCGGACGGCGGGCGAGATTCCATACCAATCAACCCAGTTCAACAAGTACTATGCCGACTATCTGGCAAAGGTCAACGCTACCATGCACCTGAACCACAAACCCGGTGAGGTTATGCAGGTGGACTGGGCCGGCGATACTGCCGCTGTTATTGACACAGACACCGGTGAAATTATCCCGGCCTATGTGTTCGTGGCAACCCTGCCGTACAGCGGCTACAGCTATGTAGAAGCCTTTTTCTCCATGAACCAGGAGGCTTGTCCACAGCCCATGTGAATGCTTACAAATACTTCGGCGGTGTCACCCGGACCATCCAGTGCGACAACCTGAAAACCGGCGTGCAAAAGCATGGGAAGGATGAGGTCGTTCTCAACAAATCGTATGAGAAAGATTTGATTGCCGTTGCAGAACGGCTCAATAAAATCATGGAGGACATAGATAATGTCAGCGAAGAATCTTGATAAAAAGAACAGATGGCGCAGTGTTACGGTTGCTTTCAGAGTTTCACCAGAAGAAGTGTACCGCCTTAACATGGTGGCAAAAACTTCTGGACTTACGAAGGATAAGGTAAAATAACTTGCGCAAATTGAAAATCGCATAAAAGGAGACATAGCTTGCAGGCTCTGGTAGAATGAAGTTACCACACAAACATTCGAAAGGAGACAGCAAACTATGTCCGAGAAAATTGTACAGCTAAACGAGGAAGTAATCAAGGGCCAAATCAAGGAATTGGTTCGCGGCAGCGTGGAGGAAACCCTGAACGAGCTGCTGGAGAAGGAGGCGGAGTCCCTGACGCAGGCGGCCCGCTATGAGCGCAGCGAGGCCCGTCAGGGCTACCGCAGCGGCCACTATGACCGCAACCTTACTACCACTTCCGGTGACGTCACGCTCCACATGCCGCGGCTCAAGGGCGTATCCTTTGAGACTGCCATCATCGAGCGGTATCGCCGCCGGGAAAGCAGTGTGGAGGAAGCTCTCATTGAGATGTATCTGGCAGGCGCCTCCGTGCGCCGTGTGGAGGACATCACGGAGGCACTGTGGGGCAGCAAGGTTTCGCCCGCTACCATCAGTGAGCTGAACAAGAAAGCCTACGTTCACATCGAGGACTGGCGGAACCGCCCCTTGCAGGGCGGGCGCTATCCATACGTCTACGTGGACGGCATTTACCTGCGCCGCAACTGGGGCGGAGAGTACGAAAATGTTGCTGTTTTGGTGGCGATCGTCGTGAATGAGGACGGTTTTCGTGAGGTTTTAGGTGCCGCCGAAGGCATGAAAGAGGACAAGGCCAGCTGGGTCAATTTCTTCCAGTGGCTGCGCGGACGCGGCTTGGACGGCGTGAAACTCATCGTCGGCGACAAGTGCATGGGGATGCTGGAGGCTGTGGGTGAGGTGTTCCCGGACGCCAAATACCAGCGCTGCACGGTGCATGTCTACCGCAATGTTTTCTCTGTTGTGCCCAAATCCAAGGTCAAAATTGTGGCAAAAATGCTCAAGGCGATCCACGCCCAGGAGAGCAAGAAAGCGTCCCGCGAGAAAGCAAAGGCCGTCGTTGCCGAGCTGCGCGCCATGAAGCTGAAGGAGGCCGCCAAGAAGGTCGAGAACGGCATTGAGGAAACGCTGACCTACTGCGATTTTCCCGGCGAGCATTGGACGCGTATCCGCACCAACAACGTGATCGAGCGGCTGAACCGTGAGATCCGCCGACGGACGCGGGTGGTAGGGACATTCCCTGACGGAAATTCCGCCCTGATGCTGGTCTGCGCGAGGCTGCGCCATGTGGCGGGTACCCAGTGGGGCAACAAGAAATACATGAACATGAAGCACTTGGAGGCGGCTCTGGAGGAGAAGAGCAAACAAGGGAAGTAGAAGAAGTAAAATGAATCATCTCCAGGTGTGTAGAATTATTCACACACCTGGAGATGATTTAGTTGTGAACAAGCTGCCCTGTAAAGCAAACTTGTAAAATAGCATAATAGTAGAGGATTGAAGAAATGCCACAAAACTCATTCGAACGCAGAAATTTCTCCTGAAAAGTCAAAGGGATGACCAATTCGAGACAGCGCAATCCCATATTCCTTGACAATATCAATCGTAGTTAATTCGTTTAGACGTGCGATTCTGCGTACGGGAAAAGAAATTGCGATTTCAATTGAATCAAATTTTTTCATATTTGAATCTACGCCTTCAAGATATTCGTATGCTGCTTTTGCATCCTCGGCAGTTATATCCGCTCCACCAGACAAGAATGATTCTAATTTTGCCCTATTACTTTGTACAGCCTTGACGGTTTCAAGTACTTCCCCAAATCTAATTCTATAATTATTAGTATATGCTTCCAGATCTCTGTCATAGGACGCTATATCATTAAGAACAACGGAAGCTTGACCACTACCATTAAACACACATAAGTCAAGAATATCAAAAGGAATAATCTTCAATGCATGGTACATGACAACTGGTTTTTGCATATCCAAGAAACATGATAATGGATATGAGAACTTTGTTTGCTTATTATCTTGAATCTCAAGAAGTGAAGCGAATTCTAATTTTCTATGTCCATCGGAGCGAAGGCATGTATCGCAAGCTTGAGAAACGAGAAGGAAGTAAGAAGAGCCTATTTTAAAGATATCTCCTGTCGCTATTTCACAATGCTGTGCATTTATGTGTTTGTTATAGAGCTCTATATCTCTATACTCTTTTAGGGTTGATGTTAACGCCTGTTCATTGCCAACGGTCTCAGTTATGGCAGCGCAGAGCTTTTCGTAATAATGTGCTTTTTCAGCAATTAAGCTATGTTGTCCGGCAATCGCCTTATTATATTCATCCTGGTGAAAAATCTGAACAAGTCGTGCTGCAACTTCAATATAAGACTCCCCTCTTACAGAAGCTTTGTTTGCAAACAAATAGTTTAAAGTCTTTTGTCGAATTCTCTGAACTTTTGAAGATGCTGTAGATACTCCATCGCACAAGCAACTATTAAACAGTTGAAAAAGTTCAAAACATGCTTTTCGTTTGAAGCCTTGCGAAAGGCTCCTGGCAATTTTTGTATTGTCTTTAGTCTGCAGGCGGCGCTTACTGATGAAATAAATAAATGAATGAGTGTCAGGCAAACAATTCGCAGCTAAGACCTTATCAAACTCTTCTTCGATACCATCCTCTGTAAGTCCAGTAGCGGGTTCAACAGCAGACAAAATGTAGATATAGTTCTGTGAGGCATTTTCCCGCTTTAAGATATTCTCAGCAAATTTCAATCCAGCTTCCTCAGATTCACCAACTCTGCTAAAATTCCGGTCGAGGAGCCATAGGATGGCACCATCTGTCATGCCAGCTTCTTTAATATCAAACAGGTTTGCCTCCGTTGTTGACGAAAAAGTTCGATATTCTATAATTTGTCCTTCGGATTTCAAACCTTCGAGGAATGCCAGAATGATATCGCGTTCTTCTGCATATGTAGCTCTATTTTTTTCGCAAATATCGAAGCATTTTAGCAAATCAACTTCTTCCAAGTTACCCAAAAGTGTTTGAATAAGTGTAGTAGAATCTGCTCCTACAGTCATCATTTCATCAATGGCATCAACAATTTCGGTTTGATTGCAGGAAGAAAGAATGGCTCTAAATGGCTCCAACGAGGTACACATTTCACTATAAATGGTTGCTTCAATATCTTCTCTCTTTCGAGCAAAGAAACAATCGTCAACACTAATAATGTATTTGATGTTGTGCATCGAAAAAAGTGTGTTAATCATATATTTCTACCCACCTTAGTCACTGCATCGCTTGAGAAACATCGATTTCAAATTTGAACAGGTTGCCGAAGCGGTTGCGTTCATTAAGAAGCCGGATTCTCGAAGAGCTATACTTCAAATTCCCAGCCGCAATATAAAGTCCCAATCCGCGTCCATCTTTCTTTTTTGTTTCAAAAGGATCAAATAAACGAGTTTCAAGATCTGGGCTGATTCCAATACCGTTGTCCCAAACAACGATGATACCGCGTTCTATTGCTGAAATGTGGTATTGCTTGTTTTCTATTAACCCTTGCTGCGCAGAATAATCGAGCCAATACTCAGCGTTACTGAATAAGTTGTCAAAAACCTGATTTAGCATACCTCTATTGAGCCGCAAATCAAAATCCCTGCTAACATCTACGTAGAATTCGATATTCTTGTTTTTGCAGCGTTCAATGTAGAACGATTTATGTGTCTTAATAAATTCCTTAAAACTAAAGATCTGTTTTTCTGCACGAACAAACTTTAACCCAGGATTAAAGTACGACATCTGCTTCCTTAGTGCATCCAAAGAATATGTTACATAATTAATATGACGAACCAAGTTGTCCACTGTTTGGGCAGCTCTATTAGAAACAATTTGCTGATTCTTTTGGCGGACGCTCCTGATGGAAGAGTCAAACTCGTGGGTAAACATCTCAACAGAAAGACCTAATCCAGCGAGTTCGAAAAGGTCTTGAAGCCGCTCACTCATTTTTTCAAAGTCCAAATTAATTGCATCCAATTTTTTCCCGATAGCATCTCGCTCACTAAGAAGGAGTTGATAGTCGTCGGAAGCAGCTTGAATATACCCATAGATTTCATCTATTTTGCTAACTGTCTCGAGAGGAATAAATGGCGCATCCGCAATTAAACCCTGGGCCGTTTTGTATTCTTTGAGTGCAACATTAATGTGTGCAGACTTTCCAGCAACTGAAGCATCTACTGTGCGGAGGTCTTCTCTAATCTGCTCAATTGCTGGCTTATAATTTAATACATCGGAGCTTGGATTACCAGAAAAGGCAATTGAATCGACAACATATCGCTTCATGAAATCGTTGAGCTTTTTTCTGTTGCGATTTATTCTCTTTATAGAACCATCCAATATAGACTTGAATGCACGGAAATACTCATCTTCAACAAAGCCTTCTCTATTGGTTGTTTCTTTTAGCACAGAATTAGCGACACCTGTAAGGTATACACAACCAATAACACTATCATTTCTTAAGTCAAAGAAATAACCTGTGGTCTTAGAGGAAGATGATAAGCCTAACCAGTCACCACCATCACCATCACCAAAGCCTTGAATGACAAAACCATCTCTAACAACTTTGATTCCATGGTAACGCGAAACAAAATCACGATATTCGTCTCGTTCAATGAGCCGACTATAGCTAATATTGTCATACAGGTAGTCTAAGAATTTCTGATCTAATGAATACTCATATATTTCACATTCAAAGATGCCAGGGTCAATAGGAATAGATTTTTTTATTTCGTTTGAATCAGATTTGTCAGTGAATATAGGAGCTGCGATGTCAGGGAATTTACAAGTATCTTCAGAAATTAGAGATACCCCTTCCCGGAAATATGTGCTTACATTGGGAAAGTCTTTCTTGTAAGTCTGCAGGAAGTCTCTGACTGCGGTTTCGCTAAGTGTGAATTCGCCAGACATAACTCTGTGTAGTACTTCTCGGTTATAGAAAAAAGAGTTTTTAAACTCAGAAACAATGGTAGCCGTTCCTGTGCTATACTTAATTGTGTGCTTGGCTCGAGCAGATGAAAGTAGTTCATCAAAAACCTTATTTTCAGTATCGATAGGTTGCCCATTAATCTGAGCTACGACATGAAAACTACTTTTCTTGCTACGAAATGGGGAAACAATTTTGTTTATACTGTTTGTAAGTAAACTGATTTGTTCTGTTTGTCCCCACATTTCCGGATTAATGAGATCCTTGATTATAATTTTAGTATACGATTTTTGAGAGACAACATCTTGCTTTTCGATAGTGACTGGAATCTGATCAATCGTTGTATTTTTCAAAAAGTCTCCCCATGGAATTATCACACGATATTCAATATTTGAATCAGCTGCTTTGGTCGTCATTTGCATATAGCGACCAATCTTTTGAACTGAAAGGCGTCCCAACCCTTTATCTCCCAAAGGATAACGATGGTACTTGGGAGTAGTCTTCTGCTCTTTCTTCATTTTCTTCTTTGGAGAATTTGAAAGCGTAAGCCATCCATTTACAATGGTGGTTAAATCCATACCACAACCATTGTCCGATAATTCAATGCATCCCGTGCACTCTTTACCGTCGATTTCTTCAATGTAATCTGAACTAATGGAAAGTGCGCAAACAGTTGCATCTGCATCATAGGCGTTTTTAATAAGCTCAGACAATGCAGTTATTTCATCGGCAATAAGGGACTCGCCAAGCTTGTAAATTAGAGAAGCATGTACACGGAATGATGCGGTTTTACTGTCAAAATCTTTTACCGATGATTCCAGATAATCAGAATCGCGATCAAATAGGGTGAGCTGGTTGTTCATTTTTGGAATCACTCCTTACAAAAATCAGGATATGCTCTCTCGTCATCGTGCTCTGTAGTCCTTTTTCTTCACCTTGGTATCCATTCAACTTTGGCATGCGTTTGTTTAATATCTGCCGCGTGAAGTTGGTTAATAGCTGCATATAATAAGGTTTACATAGCTCAATCATTATTTTGTCCATGAATATTTCTTGCTTGGCAACTTTACGATTTCCAAGTGTCCAAACAGAAATTGCATTTGATTTCATTTTCCTGGACAGTGCAGCAAGAAACCTATCATAATCGCTATAAAACGCAATTATTTTGTTACTCTGTTGTGACGCAAGATTATTTATTTGATTTAATTGAATTTTTAATGTTTCAGACTTTTTGACAACTTTTTTTCTTGCGGGTGTCAACGCTTTATTTGAGCTTTTTCCACCGAGAGATTGATTGTCGATTTCATATAATGTCGCAAGTAGTGTTTCATCTACCGCTTCATCTATATCGTGGTAATTAATCCATCGAAGAGGCATAATTGAATATTGACCATACGAGACCGTTGTATGGTTATCTCCATATGGAGGTGAGGTAAATACCAAACTATATTTTTGCTTCGAATGGTTGAGATAAGCAATAGAATCGCTCAAGACGATTTTTACTTGTCCTTTGTACGCCGAACCGTTCTTTTTTAAGTGTCCGCGTTTTTGAAGTTCAGAATAAAACTCATTATACTTAGCAATATTATATTGCAGGGTGGTCTTGAACAGGTCAACAGCATCGACAGCATATGCATCAATATCTTTTTTTTCTTTGATATGTAACTTATATGTACAATCACGAGAATTGGATACAATTCTTACAACTTCGCAAAAAGACGCCCAAAAGAATCGCCGATATTCAATGGTTTCTTCCGCAATAATGCCAGCACGAATTCTGCTCAAGTCAGAAATTGCTTGATTTGTAAACCATTTATTTATGCCATCGAATTTGTATAGCGGAGTTTTATCATGAATAGTGATCCATGCAAAAAGTTGGACAGTCTTTTCGTGTAGTGTTGTGGGGTTAAGTATTGTGGTTTTCGCTTTGCACAATAAAATGGCAAGAGGATTTATGTCAATACCAACAATATTTAATCCTCTAAGCATTCCTTCTACCAAAATAGTTCCAGAACCAGCGAAAGGATCCAGAAGACGAATAGAAGTATCTTGCAGATGCTCCAAACACACATCCAACATTTCACGTTGCATTTTGGGAACCATCATAGCGGGATAAGTACAAAAACCATGAACATAATCGCGTTCACTATTATTGTTGCCTCTGTAATCCCAATGGTTTTCAGATTCCAAAGTTAGGCTATTAAATTTCTCTTTTAATGCTGATATGCTCATAATACTGCCTCACTTTGTATCAGTGCTGGTTTCTTTGGTGGTATCGATAAAGAGAAGATATGCATCTATTCCGAGTGCATTCGCAATTTTCTCGATGTTGTCAAGTGCAATGCTACGTTTCCCTCGCTCAAGTGCACTAATGTACGTCCTATGAAGGCCGGCTTTGTTTGCAAATGCCTCTTGTGACAGGCCCGATGCATTCCGATACTTGCGCAAGTTATTTGAAAAAACTCGGAGCAGGCGCATGGATATATCACCTCATAATAATTTTATCGCATTTCAGACAATAAGTCAACATACAATGAGTACCAACAATTTGTCTTAAAATCATTCTTATTATCATACTCACCTCCTGCGCCGCAATAGACAAAGAATAAGAAAAACCCTCTGAAATTCACGATTTCAGAGGGTTTTTGGTCCGAGTAGTGCGGCTCGAACGCACGGTCTCCTGGTCCCAAACCAGGCGCGATACCAACTTCGCTATACCCGGATATTCACTTTTCTGCCATGATACCACGGCGAGCGGAAAAAATAAAGATTTTTATGTCTGTGGTCATTTATGTGGTCAAAGCCGCTTTTGTGCCGTTTTCGGCAACTGGGGGAAATCCAGCAAACGCAGGTGTCGCAAGGCTTTGCGGCGTTTCGCCTCACCCTATCCCGGATACAACCACGGCACTCCCAAAGCAGGCGCGATACCAACTTCGCTATACCCGGATACTATTGATACTTGAATAGGGCTTCGATTCGAAGCCCTATTATTATACCGCATGCTCTGCGCGGTTGCAAGGGTTATTTGCGGTGCGCGGAGCGTTTTTCGGCATCCTTGGGGCGCGTGCCCTTCATCGCCTCGTGTTCCTGACGGAGCTCGTCGTGCAGCTGGAGCGAACTCCACGCGGCATTGTCCTCGGTGACGACGGCCTTGAGCGCGACGACCACGCGGCTGCGGCGAAGAGACGAGAGCAGCGCGTCGAGCTGCGGACCGGAAAGACCGCAGAGCACGAGCATCTCGTCGGAAAAGCCGCCCTCGACGGTTTCCTCGACAGGGGAGAAACCTTCAAGATCGCAGAGATAGCCGATCGGCTGCGAAAGCTCCTCCGGCGCGACGACGCGCCCGCTCACACCGAGCTTGAAGAGCGCGAAGCGGACCTTTTGCAGCCGTGCGGCGTCCTTAAAATTGTAAAGCAGTGCACATGCCATGGTCAAACCCTCCTCAGCGGTGCTGCGCGGCCTTCTGTGCCATGATATCGGGGTCGATGCAGAAATAGGTGAACTCGCCCGTGGCGAGGAGCTTGCCGCCCTCGCCTAAAATGTCCACGTTGACAAGGCAGGTCGTTCTGCCGCGGTGGCGGACTTTGGCGTCCGCGCGCACGACGCCCTCCGACTGGTTGCGGAGAAAATGCATCGAGCTGCCCTGCGTCACGTAGGATCGACCATCCGTGTGGGCGGCGTAGCCCGTGGCGTTGTCGGCCATCGTGTAGATCGCGCCGCCGTGCACGATACCGTAGGGATTCTTGCTCTCGGGGCGGATCTCAAGCTTGAAGATCGCGTGGTCGGGCTCGACAAATTCCGCTTCAATGTGATTATAGGTGGCAAAAAGATTCTTCTTGTTCAATTCCGCCGCCTGCTGGGCGGCTGTGAGCTGTTCCATGAAAGTGCTCCTTTGACATTGTTACTGTCGTATCCTACCACAGTGCGGCGATAAAAGCAACAATGCGGTGAAAACATCGAATCAGTAAAAATCGACAGAAGAATACGGATTTTGTATAACATTATCATGTTGAGTGCAAAAGATGAAAAAACTTGTATCGCTTGACCACTTCCATTTTGCGTGAAAGCCTGCTATACTACCTTTATCATAGAAAAATATGCGCTTGAAGGGGAAAGCCCTATGGTATATGGGAGTAGTGCGTCCTCCCGCTGCGCCGCGGGGCCGAAGATCGCCGCCATCGGCGGCGGCACGGGCCTGTCGACGATGCTGCGGGGATTGAAAAAATATACAGACCGCTTAACGGCCATCGTCACGGTGGCGGACGACGGCGGCGGGAGCGGCGTGCTGCGCCGTGAAATGGGTATTCTGCCGCCGGGTGACGTGCGGCAATGTATGCAGGCGCTCGCGAATACCGAGCCTGTGATGGAGCAGCTTCTCGGCTATCGCTTTCCCGAGGGACAGCTCAAGGGGCAGTCGTTCGGAAATCTGCTGCTTGCGGCGCTCAACGGCATGGCGGGGAGCTTTGAAGAGGCCGTCGCCATGATGGGACAGGTGCTGGCGATCTCGGGCCGCGTGCTGCCGGTGACGAACGCGGATGTACAGCTCGAGGCCGTGTTTGAAAACGGCACGCGCGTTGTGGGCGAATCGCACATCTTCAACGCGAAAAAGCAGCAGGACTGCCGTATCCACCATGTTTCGCTCGTGCCGGAGCGCCCGAAGGCGCTGCCCGACGCGCTCCGCGCTATTTCGGAGGCCGACCTCATCCTGCTCGGCCCGGGAAGCCTTTATACGAGCGTGATCCCGAACCTGCTCGTCGACGGCGTGGCCGACACGATCCGCGCGTCGCACGCGCAGAAGTTTTACATCTGCAATATCATGACGCAGGACGGCGAGACCGAGGGCTACACCGCTGCCGATCATCTGGAAGCCCTGCAGCGTCACGGGCGGGAGGGGATCGTCGACCTCTGCCTTGCCAACAATGCGCCCATCCCGCGCGGGCTCGCCGCGCGATACAGTGAAGAGGACGCGGAGCTGCTGCGCGTCGACCGCGAGCGCATTGCGGCGCTGGGAATCGCGCTCGCGGAATACCCGCTGCTCTCGGCGCAGGGCGGCTACGCCCGCCATGACCCGGCGCTGCTGGCGCAGGCGGTCATGGAGCTCTACCGCGAGCGCACGGTGCGCATCTACCGCGGCACCCAGCAGTACATTACGGAAGAACAGGAGTGGAAATAATGCTCAACAGTAAGGAATTTGTCAGGGAATTGCAGCTGCGCCATGAGAGCGCCTGGATGAACCCGAATGTCGGGAGCGCGGACGCCGCACTCGCTGCGCTGCCGCTCACGCGCACGGACGTCGACGATGCCGAGGCGCGGCTGGAGCGTTTCGCTCCGTTCATCAAGAAGGTATTTCCCGAGACCGCGGCTGATCGCGGCCTCATCGAATCGCCGCTGACGGAGATCGAGCATATGCGCGCATGGCTCAACGAAAATGAAGGTGCGCAGCTTGCAGGCAAGCTCTTCTTGAAGCGCGACAGCGACCTGCCCGTCGCGGGCAGCGTCAAGGCGCGCGGCGGCTGCTACGCGGTGCTCAAGCACACGGAGGACTTAGCGCTTGCGAACCGGCTGGTCGAGATGCGCGATGATTACAGCGTGTTTGCCACGCGCGCGTTCCGCAACTTTTTCTCGCAGTATGAGCTGCACGTCGGCTCGACGGGTAATTTGGGCTTGAGCATCGGCATCATGGGCGCGGCGCTCGGCTACAGGGTCACGGTCCACATGAGCGCGGACGCGCGGCAGTGGAAAAAGGACCTGCTGCGCGCAAAGGGCGTAACGGTGCTCGAATACGGCGCGGACTACTCCTACGCCGTGCAGAAGGGCCGCGAGCGCGCGGCGGAGGACCCGAGAAGCTATTTTATCGACGATGAAAACTCTGTCGACCTCTTCCTCGGCTACGCTGTGGCTGCGCGGCGGCTCAAGGCACAGTTCGCCGAGCAGAACATCGCGGTCGACGAGGAGCACCCGCTGCTCGTTTACATTCTCTGCGGCGTCGGCGGCGCGCCGGGCGGTATCTGCTTTGGCTTGAAGCAGGAGTTCGGCGACGCGGCACACGTCTACTTCGCTGAGCCGGTGGAAGCGCCGTGCATGCTGCTCGGCCTCGCCAGTGGCTTGCAGAATGCGATCTGCGTGCAGGATATCGGCCTGACGGGCCGCACCGCGGCGGACGGACTCGCCGTCAGCCGCCCCTCGGGCTTCGTGGGGGAGACGGTCAAGGCGATCGTTAGCGGCGGCTTCACGGTGTCGGACGAGCATCTGTTCACAGACCTTCACGCCCTGCACGAGACGGAGAGACTTTTTGTCGAGCCGTCCGCCTGCGCGGGCTTTGCCGGTGCGGTGGAGCTGTCCAAGATGACGGATTATCTCGAAAGCAGCGGCCTTGGCGCGCACTGGGAGAATGCCGCGCACATCGTCTGGGCGACGGGCGGCGCGCTCGTGCCGGAAGGCGAACGCGAAAAGTACCTCGCAAACTGAAAAGAGATAAAAAGAAGGACTTCACGCAATGCGTGAAGTCCTTCTTTTTTGCGCCGCGGCGGGGAGGGGAACCCCGTTACGCGGGCATCATGGTCAGGGTGTAGTTTGCTGTGCGGAGGATGAGCTGCGTCACGGCGCTCTTGGCCGTGTCGACGCTGAGTTCGGCGGTGTAGCCGGTGAAGCTGTCGTCTTCATAGGAGACGGTCAGCATCCAGGTCTCTGCGCTGCCCGCAGCGGCGGTGCGCTTGAAGTCCGTGATGTGTTTGCTGCGTGCGCCGGTGAACTGGCAATTGACAAAGCACTTGCCAATGTAGAACGATTCGGCGGACGTGTCCGTTTCATACGGAATAGCCGGGTGAGAGCTCGTGCCGCGGTAACCGATCAGCGGCTCGCTGACGAAACCGCCATTTTTGGGATAGTAGTTGACGGAATAGGCAGCGCCGTTTTCAAAAAATGGGAACGGCTCGGCGGTGAAGTATACCAGACTGACGTCTGACATGTTGGCGACTTCAAGCGCGGCGTCAAAACTCGTCTTTTTGCCGCCGCTTTCGAGCGTGCCGCGGTATTTGCCGCCTGCGGCGTAGCTGTTATTGAGAATCGTGAGCGCCTTGTCGAGCGCAGTGTCGCCGGTGTTCGGCTCGGTCGGCACGCGGGCGGGGGCGGAGGTCGTGTCAATGCGCAGGCCGTTTTCAGCGTCCCACTGATAGCCCCAGCCGAAGGACTCGTACGCATAGCGGAACGTCAGCGGGAAGTACGTCACGCCGTTGTAGTTGAAGATTGGCCAGGTATCGTCAACGTCGTTGCTCAGTGCGCTGTTTATGTAAACCTTGTACGACGGCAGTGTGACGGAGACGCTGCCTCTGGGCGCTTTGCCGGGTTCGGCGACGTAAGCGCTCTGCGCGCCGCCGGCGGTGATATTGAGCGACTTAGATGCATTGTTCCAGTCGGTCTCCACGCCCATGAAGCGGCTTAAGTGATAGGTCATGGGAAAGTAGGTGATGTTGCTGTAGGACAGCAGGGGATACTTGGCGTTTTTGTTGTCGATGACCTGCCCGTTGAGCGTCACCTTGGCAGTGACGACGTTGGCGCGCATTGCGGCATCGGCCTGCGGCAGCAGACTGAACGCGAGCGCGATGCAGCAGGCGATGGCAAGCAGGACGCGCAGAAAAGTCTTGTTGATGGTAGACATAACATACTCCTTTCCGTTTTGTGATGGTTGACGTTTACTCGTACAGCTTGGCGCTGCGGTTGAGGTACACGAGCTCTATGATCTCGACCACGCCCAGAGCGATGGCAATGGCGAGAATGAACAGGAGCAGGACGATCATGCCGCCGTTGTAGAAGTAGAAGAAGGAAGCAGATGACAGACCCAAAAGCAGGAGCAGGGTAAGGAATGCACCGAAGCAGCCGATGACCACGACCTGCCAGGTGCAGAGTGAACGCCATTTTGCCGCCATCGCGTCGTCTGCGCCGTCAAACGCTTCGGCGCAGGCGGTGAGCTGGTGGTACGCCGCAAGTGTGGCAAACAGGAAGATCAATCCCAGCAGAATGATCAGAACGACCAGAATCGCGGAGACGTCCGATGCCGTTATCCACTCCTGTACGCTTGGCGCATCGAGAAGCGCAACGAACGGCAGCGCGATCAGCGGCAGAAGATTAAAGTACACGGCCTTGCGGAAGCGGGGGACGGCCGCGCTCAGCTTCCAGAGCACAACGAACGCGAGAACGCTGACCGCAAACGACATCGCACTCAGCACGATGCCGAGCGCCGGGATCTTGTCGCCGAGCTTAAAGGTGTTGTTCAAAAGATTGATGACGATATTGGCGATGCCGAGGCGGAAGAGGTTCTGGAACCCCTTGTGCAGCAGCGGCGCGTTTGGCCTCTCGCGCAGGGGGATGACCGGCGGCGCGGGCGGGGGAGTAACAGCGCTTTCTGCGGGGACGGGAACGGCAATGGGGGAGGCTTCGGGGACGGGCTCGGGGCTTGGCGTCGGGTTATTTTCCATCATGGCGGTTCTCCTCTCTTGTTCTCTCGCTTTTTATTTCTCTCTCAATTTGAAATACGGTCACGCTCACTGGAAGCGGTATCCCTGCGCGGTAAGGGAGGCAAGGTAGTTCATAAAGTTTTCGTACTGCTCAAAGTGCAGCAGGTCGCTTGCCTCGACCTCGTGGAACGAGGCAATTTTGGTGGAGGTATCCACCCACACAAGATAATCGTTCACGGTTTCGCCTCCTCGTCGGGGAGCTTTTTCCCCTCTATGTCATCAAAGGTGAGAATATTCTCGTCTTCATCGCCGTCGGAAAGATCGACGGTCTTCTCCGTGACCGCCACGCTCTCGGCCAGAGCGCGCAGGACGGCTTCATCGCCGCTGGCATCGAGCGAGAAGTGGAGATTGCTCTCCTCGTCGATCCACTCGAGCGTGCTCCACAGCGACGGATCACTCGCAAGGAAGAACTTGCCCTTGCAGCCGTTGACGGTGACCTCGGAAATTTCGGTGTCTTCGCCCATGTCGTAATAGCTGAACGAATCGTCCTGCATGTAGATATAGCTGAAAAGGATGAGGTCGTCGCCGCTCCGATAGCAGAGCTGACGGAAGCCGGAGTCCTCGTAGCTCATATCTTCGTCCAGCGTGTAGCCATCCGGCAGGGCGGTGATCGCGTAGAACGGCAGCTCGCCGGTGGGGGCGTCGCCCGCGTATTCATAGGAGACCTGCGAGCCCGTCCACGTTTCCACCCAGTGGATCATAGCGGCCCGCGCGGCGGGACTGGCGGCGGCAAAGCCGCTGAGCGCGAGCAGAGCGACCAGAGCGACCATGGCCGCGCGCTTGGCGAGCTTGCTCCAGAAGCTCCGCTGCGCGGGGCGCTTGTAGGTCAGGGCCTCTTCGACGTATTTCTCGCCGATCTCGTTCATGGCGTCGGAAAAAAGCTCGGGTGTCATACCAGCACCTCCTGTTCAGTCAGATAGGTCTTGAGCTGCTTGCGCATACGCGTCAGGCGCAATCGGGCGTTGCCCTCGGTGATGCCGAGGAGCTTGCCGATCTCGGCAAAGCTGTCGGCGTACCAGTAGCGGCGCATGAAGAGCACACGGTTTTCCTTGCTCTGCGTGTCAAGAAAGCGCTCGATCGCGGCGGCGAGCTCTCTGGCCGCATAGTGCTCCTCCATCGCCTGCTGGGGCGAAGCGAGGAACGTTTCAAGCTCCTCCATGCACATATCGTAATGGCTGTTTCGTTTCATTGCCGTGTTGGCACGATAGCGCGTGATCGAACAGCGGCGGACGAGCGTGCCGACAAACGCCGGAAGCGATTCCGGACGCTGCGGCGGGATCGCGTTCCAGGTGCTTAAGTACGCATCGTTCACGCACTCCTCCGCATCCTGCGCGCTTGCAAGGATGTTGTCCGCGAGCTTGTGGCAGAGCTTGCCGTATTTCTTGTCCAGCTCGCTGATGGAATCCTCCGAGCGCGCAAAGAACAGCTCGATGATCTGCGCGTCTTCCATCGTGCAGCGCCTCCTTTCCTCGTGAAAAAGTGTTTCTACTTGAATAGACGCAATTTCCGGCAAAATGCTTCACGAAACCGTAAAATTTTTTTATTTTTCCTTTTTGACGGAAAAACCGGATGATTTGTTCCTGCGCGGCGGGAGAAAAAGGGAAGATATCGACAAAATTATATTATAAATATAAGAAAACGGCCCCGCACCTTTTCGGTACGGGGCCGTTGATCCTGCATTTAAAGGTGCTGCCTTGCGTGCTCGCAGATCGCGTCGTATGTCTGCTGGCTGATGTCGTGTTCGATCTTGCACGCATCCTCCTCAGCGGTCTTTTCGTCCACGCCGAGGGCGATGAAAAATTTTGTGAGCGTGTGGTGGCGGTCGAGCATCTTTGCTGCGATCGCCATGCCGCGGTCTGTCAGCGTGATGAGGCCGTCGCGGTCCATCTCGATATATCCGTTTTCGCGCAGGCGCTTGGTCGCGTAGGTGACGCTGGGCTTCGTCACGCCCAGATGGTCGGCCACGTCGACCGAGCGGATATAGCCGTGCTGCTCTTTCATCATCAGCATGGATTCGAGATAATCTTCAGATGCCTTTTGGATTTTCATGTGCGGTTTCACCAACTTCATTGTTAAAGGTCAATCACAGATTAACATGCTCTAACAAAAAATGCAAGCATTAAAAAATGTTCACAAAACCTCTTGACAAAATAGGTTAGAGAGATTAAACTTACGGGCGAAAGTTAAATGACACTAACTTTGCGCCGGCGAATTGCGGATCGCCGCGGGCAGAAAAGTGCCAGACCAACAGCATGCGGAGGGATAAGTAATGATGCCGCTTACACTGGCGAATGCCGGAGAAGAAAATACCATCCTCAAAGTCGGCGGGAGTGCTGAAGTCAAAAAGCATCTCGAAGATCTCGGCTTTGTGGCCGGGGGCACGGTGAGTATCGTGTCGTCGCTCGGCGGGAACGTGATCGTCAAGGTCAAGGAAGCCCGCGTTGCCATCAGTGAAGAAATGGCAAGAAAAATCATGGTTTAAGCAATTTTTCAAATAAAAGGAGAGAGATTATGAAAACACTGCGTGAAGTCAAGATCGGCGAGACCGTCAAAGTCGTCAAGCTCCATGGCGAGGGCCCCGTCAAGCGCCGTATCATGGATATGGGCATCACCAAGGGCACTGAGGTGTTCGTGCGCAAGGTCGCGCCCCTGGGCGACCCGATGGAAGTCACCGTGCGCGGCTACGAGCTGTCGCTGCGTAAGGCGGACACCGAAATGATCGAAGTTGAATAATTTATTTCTACATAAGTTAAGGAAACTTAACAAGAAGGAGCAGTAAGAAACATGGAAAAGCAGATCAAAATTGCCCTCGCGGGCAACCCCAACTGCGGTAAGACGACGCTGTTTAACGCCCTGACCGGCTCGAATCAGTTTGTCGGCAACTGGCCCGGCGTCACCGTGGAAAAGAAGGAAGGTAAGCTCAAGAAGCACGATGACGTGGTCATCATGGACCTTCCCGGTATTTACTCCCTGTCCCCCTACACGCTGGAGGAAGTCGTCGCCCGTAACTACCTCATCACCGAGCGTCCCGACGCGATCCTGAACATCATCGACGGCACGAACCTCGAGCGTAACCTGTATCTCACCACCCAGCTCACTGAGCTCGGCATCCCCGTGGTCATCGCCATCAACATGATGGATATCGTCCGCAAGAACGGTGATGAGATCAACGTCAAGGAGCTCTCCCGTGAGCTTGGCTGCGAGATCATCGAGATCTCCGCACTCAAGGGCGACGGCGTCATGGACGCTGCCGAGGCTGCTATCCGCGCCGCCAAGGGCACCAAGACCGTCCCGATGCACACCTTCTCCGGCCCTGTCGAGCACGCCATCGCCCACATCGAAGAGGCGGCCGTGCACTCCATGCCGGAAGAGCAGCAGCGCTGGTACGCGATCAAGATCTTTGAGCGCGACGACAAGGTGCTCGCAAAGCTCAGCATCCCCACCGAGACGATGAACCACATCGAAGAGGACATCAAGGCGGCGGAGACCGAGCTCGACGACGACGCCGAGAGCATCATCACCAACGAGCGCTACATCTACATCGCACAGCTCATCAAGGGCTGCTACAAGAAAAAGAGCAGCGAAAAGCTCTCCACCTCCGATAAGATCGATAAGGTCGTCACCAACCGCTGGCTGGGCCTGCCCATCTTCGCGGTCGTGATGTTCCTTGTTTACTACATCGCCATGGTCGCCGTGGGCGCGCCCGCGACCGACTGGGCAAACGACGGCGTGTTCGGCGACGGCTGGCACCTGCTGGGCATTGGCTCCGCCGCCTATGGCGAAGCAAGCGACGATTACACCGCCGCGACCGAAGCGGCTGACGCGTTCGTCGGCCTCGACATGGAAGACGAGAGCTTCGACGCCGACGCGGCGCTCGAAGAGCTCAAGGCATTCCAGCCCACCGAAGACACCGCCACCGTTGACGTGGAAGATGAAGAGACGCTCGCCATCAACGAAATGACCGCCTACTATGACGCCATCCCCGATGATGCGGACGAAGATTCCACCGTCGGCATGACCTATGTGGATGCTGTCAGCTACTTTGAAGAGAATGGCTTTGACGAGCCCGACCCGGCTGACTACGGCGTTTGGGTCCCCGGTATCCCCGTTCTGATCGGCGATGCGCTTGACGCTGCCGGTACGGCTGACTGGCTCAACGGCCTGATCCTCGACGGTATCGTCGCCGGTGTCGGCGCAGTGCTCGGCTTCGTGCCGCAGATGCTGGTCCTGTTCCTGATGCTCGCCTTCCTTGAGGCCTGCGGCTACATGGCCCGTATCGCCTTCGTGCTCGACCGTATCTTCCGCAAATTCGGCCTGTCCGGCAAGTCCTTCATCCCGATGCTCATCGGCACCGGCTGCGGCATCCCGGGCGTCATGGCTTCCCGTACCATTGAAAACGAGCGTGACCGCCGTATGACGATCATGACCACCACGTTCATCCCCTGCGGTGCGAAAGTGCCCTTCATCTCCATGGTCGCCGGCGCGATCTTCGGTGGTGCCGCATGGGTCGCCACCTCCGCCTACTTCGTCGGTATGGCTGCCATCATCATCTCCGGCATTATGCTGAAAAAGACGAAGATGTTCTCCGGCGACCCCGCCCCCTTCGTTATGGAGCTGCCCGCCTACCACTGGCCGACCGTCGGCAACGTGCTGCGCAGCATGTGGGAGCGCGGCTGGTCCTTCATTAAGAAGGCCGGTACCATCATCTTGCTTTCCACCATCGTTGTGTGGTTCACCACCTACTTCGGCTGGGTGGACGGCACGTTCCAGATGCTCTCTGAGGAACAGATCGACGCCTCCATCCTCGCCAAGATCGGCAATGCCATCGCATGGATCTTTGCGCCTCTCGGCTGGGGTACCTGGCAGGCGGCTGTCGCCTCCATCACCGGCCTTGTCGCCAAGGAGAACATCGTCGGCACCATGGGCATCCTGTATCCCGCCGGCTGGGCTGAGATCGGCGCGGCCTTCACGCAGATCAGCGGCTATTCTTTCCTGGTGTTCAACCTGCTGTGCGCTCCGTGCTTCGCGGCCATCGGCGCGATCAAGCGCGAGATGAACAACGCGAAGTGGACGTGGTTCGCCATCGGCTATCAGTGCGGCTTTGCTTACCTCATTGCCCTGATGATCAACCAGTTCGGCAACGCCTTCACCGGCAGCCTGAACGTCATCGGACTGATCGCGGCCATCGCGGCGCTCGCCCTGATCATCTACATGCTCTTCAAGCCCTATAAGGAAGCTACCAAGCTGAGCGACAAGCACTGATCCCTTAACCCCGATACCCTGCGAAAGGAGTGATTTCCGTGTTGAACTGGGTTACCGCAAACCTGTCGACGATCGTCGTCTCTGCTATCCTGCTTGCCATAATCATTGCTATCTCCACCTATCTTATCCGGCAGAGAAAGAGGGGAAGAAACTCCTGTGGCTGTAACTGTGCACACTGCGCTATGCACGGCACTTGTCACAGTAAGCAGCATTAAATAGCACAGGAGACGCGGGACTTATCCACCCGCGTCTCCTGCGCCGTATGAAAGGAAATGATCTTAACATGTACGAAACCAAAGTGAAGATCGACGGCATGATGTGCGGCATGTGCGAATCGCACATCAACGACGCCATCCACAACGCGTTCTCCGTGAAGAAAGTCTCCGCCTCCCATGGAAAGGGCGAAGCGGACATCATCAGCGAAGAGCCCATCGACGAGGCGAAGCTGCGCGAGACCATCACCAAGACCGGCTATGACTTCGTCTCCATGACGAGCAAGCCGTATGAAAAGCACGGCCTGTTCGGCTTTCTGAAGAAGTAAAAGACAAAATGACAGGCACGGCTTTTGCCGTGCCTTTTTTTGACTTAATTCTGCGCTTCGGCGCGCTTCCTGCGGTGCGGGCTTTTCAAAAAGTCGACGAGCTTTTGCTCCATGCGGGAGAGCTGCTGCGATTTGAGCGTGATGAGATAGATCGTGCGCTTGAGCGCGCTTTTGTCCATCTCGAAGGCAAGCAGCGTGCCGTTTTGGACCTCCTGCTCCACGGCGAGCGCCGAGAGCACGGCAACGCCTACGCCGCCGGAGACCATCTGCTTGATGGCCTCGGGATCGTCCACGCGCGCCACGACATGCAGCATATCGTGGGAGAGGCCGAGCGTGCGCAGATAGTTTTGCAGGCTCGTGTCCGTGCCGGAGCCCTCTTCGCGCGAGACGAACGGCTCTTCGAGCAGCAGCTCGCGGCCGTAGACGCCGCGCTCTCTGAACGCGCGGTAGTGCTCGTTGTTCGGCGCGGCGAGCACGAGCCTGTCGTCGTAGAGAGGGAAGTAGTCGACATTTTCCGGCTCGCTGACTGCGCCGACAAAGCCGACGGCGATCTGGCCGGATTTCAGCATCCGGTGCACCTGCTCGCTGTCGCCGCGGCGCAGAGAGTAGCGGAACTCCGGCTCGCACTTCAAAAACGCAGCGAGGTAGCCCGGCACCAGATATTGCCCCGGCACGGTGGACGCGCCGAGCGCGACCACGGGGGCGCTGTCCGCGTCGGAGAACAGCGTGCGCAGCGCGGCGCAGTCATTCAGAATGCGCCTTGCGATGGGGTAGACCTGTTCGCCCTCCTTCGTCAAGCGAACATGGCGGCGGTTGGAGCGCACGAAGAGCTTCTTGCCGAGCGCCTGCTCTAAAAGCGAAATGTGCGCGCTCACGGTGGACTGGTTGAAGAACAGCTCCTCCGCCGCGCGGGTGAAGCCGCCGTATTCCACAACGGCGACGAAAATTTCAAGCTGCTTGAGGCTGATATCGTTCATAAGACGGGTTTCCTCCGGAATGTCGTTCTACTTTGAAAAGAATAATATGAGAGGACGAAAAAAGCAAGGCGTTTCATCGCTTTTTTCAATGATAAACTGTATTTTATGAAATACAGGCGATAGATCGTGCGCTCTTGCAATTTGCGGGGGAGTTTGGTATCATGGCAGGCAGATCAAAAGAAAAACGGCGGTGATGATAAGATGAAAACAGCGCTTGTGACGGATGGAAAATACCGCTCGTCCATCGCGGCGGTGCGTGCGCTGCACCGCGCGGGCTACCGCGTGGTCGTAACGCAGACAAGGGCGGACGTCAAGAGCGCACCCGCAGTGTCGGTGTCGAAGTCCTGCGATGATTTCCGCTGGATCGACGGCGCGTGCGCGGATGCGGATTACGCCGAAAAGCTGCTGAGCGTACTCAAAGAGTATGAGCATCCGGTGCTATTTTGCGTCGGCGCGGTGACGCTCAACACCGTCGCCGCCCGTCGGGAGGAGTTTGCCGCGCTGGCGAACTTCCTCATCGCGCCGAAGGAGACGCTCGACGCGCTCAACGACAAGGAGAGCGTGCATCAGCGCGCGCTGGAGCTTGGCATTCCTGTGCCGCGCGAGTACGACGGCACGCCGGAGAGCTATCCCGTCGTCGTCAAGCCGCACTGCGGAGAAAAGTTCGGTCTCAAGGCTGCCGACCGCTACGCCGTGGCGAACAACGAGGCGGAATTCGACGCCATCATGGAAAAGATGCAGCGCTACGACCCGAGCCCCATCGTGCAGCAGAAGATCACGGGCGCGGGCGCGGGCGTGAGCCTGCTGCTCGGCCGCGAGAGCGAGCTGCTCGGCGCGCTGTGCCACCGCCGCGTGCGCGAGTATCCGATCACAGGTGGGCCGTCGACCTGCTGCGAGAGCTTTTATGATGAAAAGATGATCGACGAGGCTTACGAACTGCTCAAGTCGTTTCACTTTACAGGCCTTGCCATGGTTGAGTTCAAAGGGGATTGTATTTTGGAAGTCAACCCCCGCGTGTGGGGCAGTTTCCCGATGACGGAGGCGGCGCAGAGTCCCATCGTCGCGCACTACGCGCAGGCCGCGCAGGGCGGGCAAGTCACCTACACGGCGAAGGACTACCGGACGGGTGTAAAAATGCGCTTTTTCCTCAACGACACGGTCGCTGCACTGAGCTATCTGAAGGCGGGCCGCGTCAAGGAGGGCCTGCGCGGTCTCGGCGATTTCTTCACGGCGAAAGAGGCCTTGAGCGCCAAGGGCGATGGCAAGGTCATGCGCGCATACCTTAAAAAGAGCCTGTTTGAGCGCTGAGAAGGGGGAGAGGATCATGGAGCTGCGGCTCGATCTGCACATTCATTCCGAGCGGTCGTTCGACGGCTGCATGAGCCTGAGCGAGATCGTTGCGCTTGCGCGCGAGCGCGGGCTGAACGGTGTCGCCATCTGCGACCACGACCGCGTGCTGGACGAGGTTCCGGAATTCGACGATTTTCTCGTCATCCCCGCGACCGAGGTTTCGACCGAGCGCGGGCATCTGCTGGGTCTCTTTGTGAGAGAACCCATCGAAACGAGGAAGTTTTCCGAGTCGGTCACGGTCATTCACGCACAGGGCGGGCTGGCGGTCATCGCGCATCCCTTTGAGCACAGCACAGACGCGAACCGGCTCGACGATGTGATGAGCCGGCTTGACGGCGTCGAGATCTGGAACAGCCGTGCCGACCGCAAGAACAAAAGCGCCAACGCCATGGCGCGCGAGCTGGCGCAAAAATGGGAAAAGCCCGTCACTGCGGGCAGCGACGCACATGTGCCAGAAGAGGTCGGCGGCGGCGTGACGGTGCTGGAAGCGGACGAGCTGTCGCTTTCCGCCGTCAAGGCAGCGCTCCTGCGGGGCGCAAAGCAGGTCGAAGGCCGCCGTGGCCGCGCAATGTGCGTAGCGAGAAGCCAGAAGACCAAAAGAGAGAAGACAAACGCAGGCGTAAAAAGACGAGTAAATGGAATGCTCTTTACAGTAAAATGCGCCTTGCAGGACTTTACCACCAGGGAGGATGGATGGCATGTCATGGATCGTTAAACTCGGCAAAAAGGGAAAGAAGATCGTCAAGAAGATCATCACGCCCGCGGAAAAGCACTATGTCGGCTACACGCGCCGCATCGAGCGCGTGAAGACGGGCGAGCGCATCTGCGCGATGACGTTCGACGACGGCCCGATGGGCCTTCCCGCATCGCCCGACCGATTTGAGGGCAAAACGCTGACGGATGTGCTGCTCGACACGCTCGCGCAGTACGGTGCAAAGGGCAGCTTCGACGTCATCGGCGACACGAGTGAGAACTACCCCGACGAGGCGGGCAAGCTCGGCAGCGCGGCGTGGGGCGGCGTCAAATTCGACCACTACCCCGATATCCACTGCGACGACAAGGGCGGAGCCGTGCACAACGACCGCCTGATCCGCCGCTTGCTCGACGAGGGCCATCAGATCACAAACCACGGCTACCGCCACATCATCTTCGGCAAAAAGCCGTTTGTCTACGGCGCGCGCGAGTACCTGCCTGGCTTTGACGCCGCGGTCGCGGACCTGACGCGCCTCGACACGCTGATGCGTGAGCGCTACGGCTATACGCTCACGCTCGCGCGCCCGCCGCACTATGTCGACAAGATGGCGGGCGGCTTTACGAGCTACGACGTCTATGAGCGCATGGGGTATCAGTACATGGCCGCGTCGTTCGATGGCGCGGGCTGGCTGCCCTCGACGCATGAGGACCCTGAGGCAGCGCTTCAGGCGGAGATCAACGGGATGGTCGAGCCGATGTGCAAGGCGCTCGAAAAGGACCCGGACTTCTTCTGCGGACAGATCATCTTCCAGAAGGACGGCTACAACATGGCCAAGCGCACGCCGGTCGCGTTCGCGCTGGGCAAGCAGCTCGCGCTTCTTAAGGAGTACGGCTACCGTGTTGTCAGCGTGGGCGAGCTGATGGAGGAGAGTCCGTTTACGGATGTCGGGCGCGACGATCCGCTGTTTGAAAAGCTCGTCGCGCTTGCAAAGACGCGAGCCATCGTCTTCACGGACAACAAGCTGCGCCTCGACGATAAAATGACCGTCGGCGAGCTCGCGATGCTGCTCGCGCCGCGCGACGAGGCCCTCTCCCGCCGTGTCGCCCAGCTGCGAAAGACCGGCAAGGCCGGCCCCTACGACGGCGCAATGTCCTACTGCCGCGAAAACGGTCTCATCGATGCGAGCGCCAAGGCCGAGGACGCCGTCACAAAACTGCCGGACGTCATGTTTGACAAGGCAACTGACTTTACAAGAAGAAACGTCTACGCGGCGTATAAAATGGAAGAATAAAATGGCCTCAAGTACCTCCGCTACATGGCGGAGGTATTTTTTTCTCCTCGTCCACATAGGCTATGGCAGAAATGGACGGGAGGCGGGCGGCATGAAGAAGCGGCGGCAGTGGACAACATACAGCGGGAGCGGGAAGCGCGTTGCGCCGCGAACGCGCACATCGCGCGTGTCTCGCGGCAAGGAGATGGGAGTGCCGCGGCTTTGGGTGCAGCTCATCGTCTGCGGGGCGCTGTTTGTGGCGCTCATTGGCCTCAAGCTGCTGATGCCGGGGAACTTAAGCGCGCTGCGCGGGACGCTGGGGCAGTGGCTGGTGCGCGACGCGGACTTCATCTCGGCGTTTTCCGCGGTCGGGCGTGCGGCATCCGGCGAGCAGGACTGGGGCGATTCGCTGTCGGAGGCCTATGTCGCGGTGTTTGGCGGCGAGAGCAAGGCGCAGGAGGTCTCGGGCAATCTGATCGGCATGACGGTCTCGGAGCAGGACGTCTCCGACCTCACGAGCGCGCGGGAGCTGCCCGCACTCGCCGTGGGCGAGCAGCGCATTTTAGGCTTTTCGTACACGACGCCGCTGTCCGGCACGGTGACATCGCCGTTCGGCTGGCGCGACGACCCGAACGGCGCGGGCGAGTGCTTCCATTACGGCATGGACATCGCGGGCGAGGAGGGCGCCTCCGTCGCCTGCTTTGCCGACGGCACCGTCGGCACGGTGGGGGAGAGCAATATCCTCGGCAACTATGTGACGGTCAACCACGAGGGCGGATTTTCAACGCTCTACGCCCATTGCAGCGCCATCACCGCGAGCGCGGGACAGAGTGTCAAAAAGGGCGATGCGATCGCTAAAGTTGGCTCGACCGGCAACGCCACGGGCTCGCACCTCCACTTTGAGGTGCACGACGGGGAAGAGTATCTGAACCCCGTTTACTATGCGGTTCCCTGAACGCGGGCTCCACGTTTCGTGGAGCTTCTGGCTGCTCATTCTGCTCGCGGCCATCGTGAGCCCGCTGACGATCGTGCTCTCGATTTTGCTGGCCGCCGCGCTGCACGAGTGCGGGCATCTTCTGGCGCTGCGGGCATTCCACGTGCCCATCGAGGGGCTGCGTCTCAGCGCGTTTGGCGCGGTGCTGCACGCGCGCGGAGCGCAAAGGATCTCTTACGGGCGTGAGCTTGTCGTCACGCTCGCGGGCTGCGGCATGAACCTCGTCTGCGGCGTTCTGACGGCGTGGTTTTCGCTGCACTATGTGTGGGTGGAGGGCTTCATCTTCGCTGGCGCGCACATTCTGCTCTGCGCGTTCAACCTGCTGCCCATCCCGCCGCTCGACGGCTCGCACGCGCTGAATCTTGCGGTCTCGGCGTTGTTTGGCCCGCTCGTGGGCGACGCGGTCGCGGCGCTTGCGGGCGTTCTCTGTTCACTCGCGCTGCTGGGCGGGGCAGTGTATCTCTATGTGCAGACGCGCGGCGGCGCGCTCGTTATTTTTGCCGCACTGGCACTGCTTTTAAGTGCGCTCAAAGAACTGAGACTTGCGCGTCGCGCAATAAAAGTGTAGAATAGCCGAAAATGGATGTTTGTGCCCATTTTCGGCTTTTTATTTTTGCTTACTTCAGAGGAGAACTTTTGTGGATAAGAGATTGGAACGCATTTTGCCCCGCGTGCAGAAGCCCGCACGCTATGTCGGCGGGGAATTCAACGCGATCATGAAGGACAAGAGCAAGGTCGACACGCGCGTCGCCTTCTGCTTTCCCGACACGTATGAGATCGGCATGTCGAACCTCGGCATGCGCATTCTGTACGGTGTGATGAACAATATTGAGGGCGTGTGGTGCGAGCGCTGCTTTGCCCCCTGGGGCGACATGGAGCAGGAGATGCGAAATGCGAACATCCCGCTCTACGCGCTCGAATCGTTTGACCCGATCAAGGATTTTGACATCATCGCCTTTTCCATTGGCTATGAGATGGCGTTCCCCGCGATGGTCGACATGCTGGACTTAGCAGGCGTGCCGCTGCACGCGAGCGAACGCACGGCGCTCACACCGCTCGTTGTCGCGGGCGGCACGGCGATGTACAACTGCGAACCCATCGCGGATTTTATCGATCTTGCTCTTATCGGCGAGGGCGAGGAGATGGATGTCGAGCTCATCGAGCTGCACCGTCAGGCGCGGCGAGAGGGCTGGAGCAAGCACGAGTTTCTCGTGTGCGCCGCGCAGATCCCGGGCGTCTATGTGCCGAGCCTTTACGACGTTGTCTACAACGACGACGGCACGATCAAGTCCATCACGGCAAACGAGGGTGCGCCCAAGGTCGTCCTAAAGCGCATCATGCGGGACATGGACAAGGCCTACTATCCGACCAAGACCATCGTTCCCTCGACCGAGATCGTGCAGGACCGTGTGTCGCTCGAACTGTTTCGCGGCTGCATCCGCGGCTGCCGCTTCTGTCAGGCGGGGTATGTCTACCGTCCCGTGCGCAACCGCTCGGAGGAGCTGCTGCGCGGCTACGCCGTTGAAGCCGTCGAGGACTCGGGCTATCAGGATATGACGCTCTCGTCGCTCTCGACGTCCGACTATCCGCACCTTGTCGAGCTGTGCGACGACTTAGAGGACTTCTGTGCCCAGCGGCATGTGACGCTCGCGCTGCCGTCGCTGCGTGCGGATAACTTCTCCATGGCGCTGATGGAGCGGCTGCAAAAGGGCAGAAAGACCGGCCTCACGTTTGCACCCGAGGCGGGCACGCAGAGACTGCGCGACGCCATCAACAAGAATCTGACGGAGGAGGATCTGCTCGAATCCTGCCGCCGCGCGTTTGCGGGCGGATACAGCGCGGTCAAGCTCTACTTCATGCTCGGCCTTCCGACCGAGACGGACGAGGACGTGCTCGGCATTGCCGACATCGCGGCTCATGTCATGCACGCCTGGCGCGAAAGCGCACTCAACAAGACGCGCGGCGTGCGCATCACGGTGTCGACCTCGTGGTTTGTGCCAAAGCCGCACACGGCGTTCCAGTGGGAGCCGCAGATCCCCATTGAAGAGTACGAGCGCCGCGTCAAGCTCCTGCGCGAGGCGATGAACACCAAGTCCGTCACGTACAACTGGCACCCCTCGCCCACGAGCTTTATGGAGGCGGTCATCTCCTGCGGCGACCGCCGGCTCGGCAAGGTCATCGAGACCGCGTGGCGCAAGGGCGAAACGCTCAGCGCGTGGGAGGACTATTTTGATCTGAACCGCTGGATGGAGGCCTTTGAGGAGTGCGGCCTTGACCCGCACTTTTACGCCAACCGCCGCCGCAGCGAGGATGAAATTCTGCCGTGGAGCATGATCTCCTGCGGCGTTGCACCGGGGTATTTGAAGCGCGAGCACGCGCTGAGCTATGAGGGCGTGACGACGCCGGACTGCCGCACGCACTGCAACGCCTGCGGCGCAAACTGCCTGGTGGGAGGGAAATGCGATGTCTAAATTGCGGCTGGTTTTTGTCAAGGAGCATCAGGCGTCCTACATTTCGCATCTTGACGTGATGCGCACGTTCCAGCGCGTGTTCCCGCGCGCGGGCCTTTCTATCAAGCACTCCAACGGCTTCCACCCGCACCCGATTCTGTCCATCGTGCTGCCGCTGCCCGTGGGGCAGTCGAGCGACTGCGAGATCCTCGACTTTGAAAGCGTGGAGGACAGCATGGGCGAGGGCGTGGCCGAGGCGCTGAACACCGGCATGCCCGCGGGCCTTCGCGTGCTGGACTGCTATAGCGTGACGCGCCCCGTGCGCGAGATGGTCAACCTGCGCGCGCAGCTCGAAATGGAATACGACAACGGCGTGCCCGAGGGTGCGTGCGAGCGCATCCGCGAGTTTTTTACGCAGGAGGAGATCTTTGTCGAAAAGCGCACGAAGCACAAGGGCATGACCGAGCTCAACATTGCGCCGCTCATCCGCTCGCTCACGCTGACGGAGGGGGAGGGCGTGATCCTCGCCGATGCGGTCGTCGCCGCGCAGGACCCGGGCCTCAACCCCGCGCTGATCGGCGCGGCGGTCGCGCGGCACCTGCCGGAGATCGCGCCGGACTTTGTTCGCGTGCGCCGAAAAGAGGTCTACGACGCGGAAATGAACGTTTTCCGCTGATTTCTGCCGTGTTTTTGCAAATAATGCTTGCATTCCCGTTGGGGATGTGATATGCTACCATAGCTTGAAAAGGGCGGTCCTCTGCCGTGCGCGGGTGAAAGAGTCCCGACAGCGCCGAAGAAAAGCGGTCAAGAACGCCTATAAATAGGAGGAAAATATCCATGGATCTCATCAAAGAGCTCGAATCCCAGCAGCTGAAAAAGGAAATGCCCGTCATCAACGTCGGCGACACCGTCCGCGTTCATGTCAAGATCAAGGAAGGCTCCCGCGAGCGTATCCAGGTCTTCGAGGGCATCGTCATCGCGAAGAAGCACGGCGGTCTTGAGGAGACCTTCACCGTTCGTCGTCTTGCCTACGGCGTCGGCGTCGAGAAGGTGTTCCCCATCCACTCCCCCCTCATCGAGAAGGTCGAGACCGTGCGCAGCGGTTATGTTCGCCGCGCCAAGCTGTATTACCTGCGCGGCCGCGTCGGTAAGGCTGCCAAGATCCGCGAGAAGCTGTAAGGCAGATTCTTTGAGAACAAAAAAGCATGGCGTTTCCGCCATGCTTTTTTTGTTGCCTTTTTCAAAAAGCGTGCTACAATAATATATTAGAAAATCAGGCGCATTTTGCCGCAGAGGGAAACTGTTAGTCCGCCGCTGCGCGGCGCTGGGTTTAGGAGACCGAAATGGACGAATTTGATCAGAAAATGGAGATCAGCGAGCAGCCGCAGGAGGAGATCGTGGAAAAGATCCCCGGACGCGACGTGTATGAGACGGTCTCGTCTCTCGTCTCGGCGCTGCTGGTCGTTGTGCTGGTGTTTACGTTTCTTGTGCGGCTGATGGGCGTTTCCGGCCCGTCAATGATCCCGACGCTGCAGGACGGCGACCGGCTTCTCGTCGTCAACTCGCTGCTCTGCGGCGACTATCAGGTCGGCGATATCGTCATCGCGCGCAAGGAGACCTTTGACTCGAAGCCCATCGTCAAGCGCGTCATCGCCACCGCGGGCCAGACCGTGGACATCGACTTTAACTTGGGTCAGGTCTATGTGGACGGCGAGCTTCTGGACGAGGACTACATCAACGACTACACCTATCGCGAAGAGGGCACCGTGTTCCCGCTTACCGTGCCGGAGGGCGAAGTCTTCCTCATGGGTGACAACCGCAACCATTCGAACGACAGCCGCGATTCCTCGCTCGGCACGGTGGACACGCGCCTTCTGATCGGCAAGGCGGTGTTCCTCGTCTTCCCGGGACGCGACTATCTGACCGAGCAGCGCGAGTTTGGCCGCATCGGCCTTTTGCAGTAAAGGGGGACGAGCAAATGCAGTTGGATTCTCTGAGCTGGTTCCCGGGGCACATGACCAAGACCCGCCGCATGATCACGGCGGAGCTCGGCAACGTGGACGCCGTGTGCGAAATTCTGGACGCGCGCATCCCGATGAGCAGCCGCAACCCCGATGTGGACGAACTGACGGCGGGCAAGTCCCGTTTGATCGTTTTGAACCGCGTCGATCAGGCCGACCCTGAGATGACGAAAAAGTGGGCGGCGTATTTCCGCTCGCTCGGCTGCGCCGTCATCGAAACGGACGCGAAGCAGGGCGGGGGCGTGAAGCAGTTTTCTTCCGCCGTGCGCACGCTGCTGCACGATAAGATCGCCTCTTACGAGGCCAAGGGCCAGATCGGCCGCGTGCTGCGCGTGATGGTACTCGGCATCCCGAACGTTGGCAAGTCGACGTTCATCAACAAGGTCTCCGGCCGCAAAAGCGCCAAGGCGGAGGACCGCCCCGGCGTCACGCGCACGAAGCAGTGGGTGCCGGTCGACAAGACGCTCGAGCTCCTTGATACGCCAGGCATCCTGTGGCCGAAATTTGAGGACAGCAGCGTCGGCGTGCGTTTAGCCTTCACCGGCGCGATCCGCGACGAGGTCATCGACATCGAAGAGCTCGCCATGCGCCTGATGGATTACCTCGGCAAAAATTATCCCAAGGCCATCGAGGAGCGCTACAAGCTCACCGTTTCGGAAGAGGACGACGGCTATGCACTGCTCGAAAAGGCGGGGCGCAAGCGCGGCTTTCTGATCTCCGGCGGCGAGGTCGACACCGAGCGCATGAGCCGTATCCTGCTCGACGAGTTCCGCGGCGGCAAGCTCGGCCGCTTTACGCTCGAATTCCCGCCGGAGGGCGAGCGCACATGAGCGTCAACCTACACTACGAGGACAAAGCCCGCTCCGCGGGCTTTTCATCCGTCTGCGGCGTGGACGAGGCGGGCGCGGGGCCGCTGATGGGCCCTGTGTACGCCGCCGCCGTCATCCTGCCGGAGGGCTGTGAGATCGAGGGGCTGAATGACTCCAAGAAGATGACGGAGAAAAAGCGCGAGGCGCTGTTTCCCGTCATCTGTGAAAAAGCCGTCGCCTACGCCATCGCGTCCGTCGACGAGAAGGAGATCGACGCAACGGATATTTTGAGCGCACGCATGAAGGCGATGCAGCTCGCCATCGATGCGCTGCAAATCCCAGCGGACTATGCGCTCATCGACGGCAACCGCGACCACGGCGCGTCGGCAAAGATCACCACGCCGCACGAGACCATCGTCGGCGGGGATGGCGCGAGCTTATCCATCGCCGCGGCGAGCGTGCTGGCGAAGGTCAGCCGTGACCATTATGTGGTCGAAGTGCTCGACCCGATGTATCCCGAGTATCAGTTCGCCAGGCACAAGGGCTACGGCACAAAGCTCCACTACCAGATGCTCGATCAGTACGGCCCGAGCCCCGTGCACCGCATGACGTTCCTCAAAAAGTGGGAGGCGCGGCGATGAGCACGAAGCAGGACGGCGACTGGGGCGAGGCGCTGGTCGAAAAGTATCTGAGCGAGCGCGGCTGCCGCATCGTGGAACGAGAGTGGCGCTGCCGCTTCGGCGAGATCGACCTCATCGCCGAGAAAGACGGCGTGCTGCTGTTCGTCGAGGTGAAGCTGCGCACAAATTTGCAGTACGGTGCGCCGCGCGAGTACGTCACGGTGAAAAAGCAGGAAAAGCTGCGTGCCGCGGCGCTTTTGTACTTGAGCGAGCGTGAGCTGGATGTGCCCGCCCGCTTCGACGTGGCGGAGGTCTACACCGATGTGCGCCATAGCGCGGGCAAAACGCGCATCCGCTACATCGCAAACGCATTTTGATCTGACTTTGGAAGGGAGGCACGCGATGGCATTATACGCGATCGGCGACCTGCACTTATCGCTCGGCACGAACAAGCCCATGGACGTGTTCGGCCCCAAGTGGGCAAACTATGTCGAGCGCATTCGGGAAAATTTCTCGAAGCTCAACGATGACGACGTCATCGTCATCGCGGGGGATATCTCGTGGGGGATGTCGCTCGAGCAGTCGCTGCCGGATTTTCAGTTTATTGACGCGCTGCCGGGGAGGAAGATCCTCTTAAAGGGCAACCACGACTACTGGTGGGGCACGGCGTCGAAGATGAAAAAGTTTTTTGCCGAGCACGACATCACAACGCTCGATATCCTCTACAACAACGCCTTTTTCTACGGAGGCCACGCCATCTGCGGCACGCGCGGCTGGTTTTATGAAGAGGACGCCGCGGGCACGCACACGGGCAAGATGCTCGCGCGCGAGGCACTGCGGCTTGAAGCGTCGCTCAAGGCGGCGGAGGGGAAGCCCATCTACTGCTTTCTGCACTATCCGCCCATCTATCAGGGCTACAAGTGTCCCGAGATGCTCGAGCTTCTCGACAAATACGAGGTCGAGCGCTGCTATTACGGGCATCTGCACGGCTACACGCACCGCCGCGCGTTCGAGGGGATGCGCGAAAAAACCGAATATGCGCTGATCGCGGCGGATTATGTCGCCTTTCAGCCTGTAAAAATTTGCAATTAAGACATAAATTGATGCAAAAAAGGGTGGAAATTTTGAGGAAGCTATGGTATAATTCCACTTTGCAAAAGCATCATTATCTGATGTTAAACGGAGGAAAAAGAAATCATGACTGTCAAAAATGTTGAAAAGCTGGAAAAGAGCAGAGTCGCGGTGACCGTCGAGGTCGGCGCGGAGGAATTTGAAGCCGCCGTTGCCAAGGCCTACGCCAAGGCCCGCGGCAAGCTCAGCATTCCCGGCTTCCGCCCCGGCAAGGCCCCCCGCAAGATGATCGAAAAGCTCTACGGCGCGGGCGTTTTCTACAGCGATGCCGTTGACATCGCCCTGCCCGAGGCATATACGCAGGCCATCGGCCAGAGCGGCCTCGATGTTGTCGGCTATCCCGAGATCGAGATCGTGGACGACAAGATCGACGAGAACGGCTTCACCTTCAAGGCGACCGTTGCCGTGTATCCCGAGGTCAAGCTCGGCGAGTACAAGGGCCTGACGGCTGAGAAGGAAGAGATCAAGGTCAGCGCCGACGATGTCAAGGAGCGCCTCAATGAGATGGCCGAGCGCAACGCCCGCCTCGTCTCCGTCGACCGCAAGGCCAAGAAGGGCGACATCGCCGTCATCGACTTCGAGGGCTTCGACAACGGCGAAGCGTTCGAGGGCGGTAAGGGCGAGAATTACGAGCTCGAGCTCGGTTCCGGCAGCTTCGTCCCCGGCTTTGAGGATCAGGTCATCGGCATGAAGGCCGGCGAAGAGAAGGATCTCGACATCACCTTCCCCGAGGATTATCACAAGGACCTCGCCGGCAAGAAGGTCGTCTTCCACGTCAAGGCCAAGGAGATCAAGTGCAAGGAGCTTCCCAAGCTTGATGACGACTTCGCCAAGGACGTGTCCGAGTACGACACGCTCAAGGAGCTCAAGGACAGCATCAAGCGCGAGATCACCGAGCAGCGCGAGCAGTCCGCCAAGTATGCCGTCGAGAACGAGCTGATGGAGAAGGTCGCCGCGAACATCGAGTGCGACATCCCCGATGCGCTCATCGATGAGCAGTGCGCCCGCTTCCTCGAGGAGTTCAAGCAGCGCTTACAGTCTCAGGGCATCCCCTATGACCAGTACTGCAAGATGACCAACATGGATGAAGCCAAGTTCCTGGAGGAGGGCAAGGAGCCCGCGACCCGTCAGGTGCGCATGGACCTCGCCGTGAACGCCATTATCAAGGAAGAGAAGCTCGAGGCCACCGACGAGGAGGTCGAAAAGCAGTACAACGACCTTGCTGAGAAGTACAGCATGGACGTGGGCGAGCTCAAGAAGTATCTTGACGCCATGTCCGTCCGCACGCAGATCATCCGCGACAAGGCCATCAGCGTCGTCGTGGACAGTGCGAAGATCGAAAAGAAGAAGGCTCCCAAGAAGGAAGCCGAGGGCGAAGCCGCTGAAGGCGAGGAAAAGCCCGCCAAGAAGACCGCTGCCAAAAAGTCCGCCAAGAAGGAAGAAGAAAAGGCTGAATAATCGGCAAAGCGGCCATAATAGATAGAAACGACGATCAACCACAAATGCCTGCCATTTGTGGTTGATTGTGTACATACCAATTTTTTGAACAGGGTATGAACAAGGAGGTTACCAAGATGAGTTTAGTCCCTTACGTCATTGAACAGACCAACCGCGGCGAGCGTTCCTACGACATTTTCTCCCGCCTGCTGGAAGACCGTATCATCTTCCTCGGCGAAGAGGTCAACGACGCGACTGCGAGCCTGATCGTTTCGCAGCTTTTATTCCTCGAGGCCAAGGACCCCGACAAGGACATCCAGCTCTATATCAACTCCCCCGGCGGCAGTGTGACGGCCGGCATGGCGATCTACGACACGATGCAGTATATCAAGTGCGACGTGTCCACCATCTGCGTCGGCCTCGCCGCCAGCATGGGCGCGTTCCTGCTCTCGTCCGGCGCCAAGGGCAAGCGCATTGCGCTGCCGAACGCAGATATTATGATCCACCAGCCCTCTGCCGGTACGCAGGGCAAGGTCACGGATATGGAGAGCGACGTGGAGCATTTCCTGCGCATCAAGCAGCGCTTGAATAAGATCCTGGCCGAGAACACCGGCAAGACGCCCGAGCAGGTCAAGCTCGACTCCGAGCGCGACCACTGGATGACGGCGGATGAGGCGCAGGCCTACGGCCTTGTGGACAAGGTCATTTACAAGAGATAAGGACAGTTTGACTTATGAGTGAAGATAGGAAAAAAGAGCTTCGCTGCTCGTTCTGCGGCAAGAGCGAGCACGAAGTGCACCGCATGATCCAGGGGCCGGGCGTGCGCATCTGCGATGAGTGCGTCCGCCTGTGCATGGACGTGCTGGAGGACGGCTATGAGCCGCACGACGAGCTGGAAGCGCCCGACTCCATCCCCACGCCGCGCGAAATTCGCGAGGTGCTCGACCAGTATATCATCGGGCAGGAGGCGGCCAAGGTCGCGCTGTCCGTGTCCGTTTACAACCACTATAAACGCATCTTCTTCGGCGGCGACGACGAGGTGGAGCTGCAAAAGAGCAACATCCTGCTCCTCGGCCCCACTGGCAGCGGCAAGACGCTCTTTGCCCAGACGCTCGCCCGCATTCTGAAGGTGCCGTTCGCTATCGCGGACGCGACGACCCTCACCGAGGCGGGCTACGTCGGCGACGATGTGGAAAACATTCTGCTCCGCTTGCTTCAGGCGGCGGATTACGACGTGGAGCTCGCCGAGCGCGGCATCATCTATGTCGACGAGATCGACAAGATCGCCCGCAAGAGCGAGAACACCTCCATCACGCGTGACGTCTCCGGCGAGGGCGTGCAGCAGGCGCTCTTAAAGATCGTCGAGGGCACGGTCGCCAACGTCCCGCCGCAGGGCGGCCGCAAGCACCCGCATCAGGAGTTCATCCAGATCGACACGCACAACATCCTCTTCATCTGCGGCGGTGCGTTCGAGGGCATCGAGAAGATCATCGAGAGCCGTCTCGACCGCAAGTCGATGGGCTTCGGCGCGGAGCTCAAGAGCAAAAACGACGTGGATGAAAGCAAGATTTTACGCGAGGTGCAGCCGCACGATATCTTGAAGTTCGGCATCATCCCCGAGCTGGTCGGCAGACTGCCGGTCATCACGGCGCTCGACGCGCTGACGCGCGACGACCTTGTCAAGATCCTGACCCAGCCGAAAAACGCGCTCGTCAAGCAGTATCAAAAGCTGTTTTCTTACGACGACGCTGAGCTCACGTTCGAGCCCAAGGCGCTCGAAGCGATTGCCGACAAGGCCATCGAGCGTAAGATCGGCGCGCGCGGCCTGCGCGCGGTAATGGAGGGTCTGCTGATGAACGTGATGTACGACATCCCGTCCGACCGCACGATCGACCGCGTGACCATCACGCCGGGCTGCGTGGAGGGGACGGAACAGCCGAAAATTTCCCACCGCACAGAGAAAGAAGGGGAGGCGCCGCAGCCGTCGCTGCCGGCAGACTCCGCTTCATAAGGAGAAACCCCATGGAACCTGTAACAAAAAATCTTCCGGTCATCGCCATGCGCGGGCTCAATGTGTTCCCTCGCATGAACACGAGCTTTGACCTCGAGCGTCCGATCTCCGTGCACGCGCTTGAGCGCGCCATGGAAAACGGGGAGGAGATTTTTCTCGTCACCCAGCGTGAGATCGGCGTGGAGCAGCCGGAGGAAAAAGACCTGTACGAGATCGGCACGGTCGCGCGCGTGACGCAGATCTTGCGCGTGTCCGACCGCGTGCTGCGCGTGATGATGGAGGGCGCGTGCCGCGCCCGCCTCAAGCGGCTGTGGCAGCGCGAGCCGTTTTTGCAGGCGCAGGTCGAGCTCATCGATGAGCCGGCCACCTCGCGCCATAGCAAGCGGACGGAAGCGATGCTGCGCCAGACCTACGCCAGCGTGACGGAATATGCCGAGCTCGCGCAGAAATTGCCGGACGATGTCTACGCCGCCATTTTATCGACGAACGATCCCGGCTATCTCGCTGACTTTATCGCCCAGCAGCTCAACCTGCGCTATCAGGACAAACAGGATATCCTCGACGAGCTGCGCCCGCTGCCGAGATTGCAGCGCATGAACGAGATTCTGCGCCGCGAGATCGAAGTTACCGCCATGGAGCAGGACATTGAAAGCAAGGTCCGCTCCCGCGTCGGAAAAATTCAGAAGGATTTTGTCCTGCGCGAGCAGATCAAGGTCTTACAGAACGAGATCGGTGAGGGCGGGGAGGACGAAGAACTCGACGAGTACCGCGAGAAGATCAGCAAGGCGCACCTGAGCGAAGAAGTGGAGCGCAAGCTGCTGAAAGATGTGGACAAGCTCGCCAAGCAGCCGTTCGGCAGCGCCGAGGCGAGTGTGCTGCGCAACTATCTCGACACCTGCATGGAAATGCCCTGGGGCGAGGAGACGAAGGAGCGCGCCAGCGTAGACGCCGCGCGCAAGGTTCTTGACCGCGACCACTACGGCTTGCAGAAGGTCAAGGAGCGCATTTTAGAGTTCATCGCCGTGCGCCAGCTCAACCCCGAGGCGAAGGGGCAGATTTTATGTCTCGTCGGCCCTCCGGGCGTCGGCAAGACGTCGATCGCGCTGTCGGTCGCCAAGGCGATGAACCGCAAGGTCGCGCGACTGTCGCTCGGCGGCGTGCGCGACGAGGCGGATATCCGCGGCCACCGCAAGACCTACATCGGCGCGATGCCCGGCCGCATCATCGAGGCTATCTCCCGCAGCGGCTCGATGAATCCGCTGCTCGTGCTCGACGAGGTCGACAAGATGGGAAGCGACGGACGCGGCGACCCCGCGAGCGCACTTCTCGAAGTGCTCGACAGCGAGCAGAACTACGCCTTCCGCGACCACTATCTTGAAATTCCCGTCGATCTGAGCCGCGTGATGTTCATTATGACGGCCAACACACTCGACACCATTCCGCGCCCGCTGCTCGACCGCATGGAGATCATTGAAATCCCCAGCTACACGGACGAGGAGAAGGTGCAGATTGCGCAGCGGCACCTGCTGCCCAAGGAGCGTCAGGCCCACGGGCTGACGGCCTCGAGCCTGCGCGTGGACGAGAGCGCCATCCGCGCGGCCATCGCGCTCTATACGCGCGAGAGCGGCGTGCGCTCGCTTGAGCGTCAGCTCGGCAAGATCTGCCGCAAGGCGGCAATGCAGCTTGCCACAAGCGATGTAAAGCGAGTCACCGTGACAGAGAAGAACATCAAGGACTTCCTCGGTGCGCCGCGTGCTGCACAGGAGAAGATTCCCGAAAAGGACCTTGTCGGCGTGGTGAACGGCCTTGCGTGGACCGAGGTGGGCGGCGAAATTCTGCCCGTCGAAGTCGGCGTGATGGATGGCAGCGGCAAGGTCGAGCTCACGGGCAACCTGGGCGACGTGATGCAGGAGAGCTGCCGCGCGGCACTCTCGTGCCTGCGCCAGCGGGCGCAGGAGCTCGGCATCGCGCCGGACTTCTACAAGACGAGGGACATCCATATCCACTTCCCTGAGGGGGCCATCCCCAAGGACGGACCCAGCGCCGGTATCGCCATCGCGACAGCGGTGCTCTCCGCGCTGACGGGGCAGGCGGTACACCGCGATGTCGCCATGACGGGCGAGATCACGCTGCGCGGCCGTGTGCTCGCCATCGGGGGCTTGCGCGAAAAGACAATGGGCGCGCTGCGCGCGGGCGTACATACGGTTATTCTCCCGAAGGAGAATGAAAAGGACCTCGACGAGATCGATCCGCTGGTGCGCGAAAAGCTGCGCTTTGTACCGGTCGAGACGGTGGACGCCGTCTTTGCCGAAGCGCTGGTGCTGCCCGAAAAATGCACCGCTGCCGCACACGAGAGCTATCTTCCTCCCGTGCAGGAGAGCGCGCACAGCGCGCTGCGTGCGGGCGAAATGAGCTGAAAGGAAACGAAAACCATGGCGATCAACTTCAACAAGGTCGAATTCATCCTCTCGGCGGCGTCGGAAAAGCAGTTCGTGCGCGACGGGATGCCGCAGCTCGCGTTTGCGGGGCGATCGAACGTCGGCAAATCGTCCGTCATCAACCGGCTCGTCAACCGCAAGAACTTTGCCCGCGTGGGCGCGTCCCCGGGCAAGACCTCGCAGATCAACTACTTTAAGATCGACGGCAAGCTCTACCTCGTCGACCTGCCGGGCTACGGCTACGCCAAGGTCTCCAAGACCGAGCGCGACCGCTGGGGCAAGCTGATGGAAAACTATTTCCAGTCTGCGGGGCTCATTCACCTCGGCGTGCAGATCGTCGACGCGCGGCACAAGCCGACGGCAGACGACGTGACGATGCACGACTACTTCGTGCAGACGGGCTGTCCCGTCGTGATCGTGGCGAACAAGCTCGACAAGCTCAAAGCGCGCGAGATCGAGCCGAATCTTGCCCAAATTCGCGAGACGCTGAGTTTGCGCGACGATGAGCTCGTCATTCCGTTCTCTGCCGAAAAGGGCACGGGCAAGGAGCAACTGATCGCGGCGATCCTCGACCATTTGAACGACTGAAAAGGAATAATGCTTCACAGAAAAGCCTCTGTATGGTTTGACCATACAGAGGCTTTTTATCGTATTTCCCGGGGAATCAGCGGCGCAGCGTCAGGAGTGCGGTGCAGTGGGAGAAGGATTCAAACGTCAGCGTGGGGAAGTGGGGACGGAGTTCGCCGTAGACGAAGTAAATTTCATCTGAGTCCCAATCCTCGCCTGCCGCAGTTCGACACGCTTCGAGCTCTTCGCGCGTGCGGAAGGCGACGTCGCCGATGAAAAGACAGCCGTCCTGCTTCAAAAGCGGCAGAAGCGCGCGAAGAAAGCCAATTTTCTGCGTGTCCGTCAGGTGGTGGAGCGAGTAGGTCGCGACGATGGCGTCGTACTGCCGTGCGCAAAGCTCGGGCACAAGGCCTTTGGAAAAATCGCCCTGATAGAGCCGCGCGTCCGGCATTTTTGCCTGCGCCAGTTCGATCATGCGCGCGGAAAAGTCCTGCCCATAGATGCGGCAGCCCTGCTCGTAGAGCCGCGAGGTCAAAACGCCTGTGCCGAAGCCAATGTCCAGCACATCACGCCCGCTCTGCGCGAGCACGCGCTGATAGAGCGCGTTCATCATGGCGCGGTAGCCCGCAAAGGGGTAGCGGTCGTTCTCGTCGGAGAGGCCGACGCTCTTGTCATAGCCGTCGGCCCAGAGGTCGAAGCCGGTATTGTTCAGCATGTCAGTCCTCCTTTTCGTTCAGCGGGGGAAGTCCCAGCTCATAGAACGCCACGGCGCTCGCTGCGGCGACATTGAGCGAGTCGACGCCGTGGTACATCGGGATCCTGACCGTGTAGTCGCAGCTCGCGATGGTCGAGGACGCGAGCCCGTCACCCTCCGTGCCCATGACGATGGCAAGCTTTTCTTCGGCGGCAAGGCGCGGATCGTCGAGCCGTACGGAGTCGTTGCGCAGTGCCATCGCGACGGTGCGGAAGCCGAGATCGCGCAGCAGCTGCGTCCAGTCGCCGCTTTCGGGCAGGTAGGTCCACGGGATGAGGAACACATTTCCCATGCTGACGCGCGAGGCGCGGCGATAGAGCGGATCGCTGCCCGCGGTCGTGAGCAGCACCGCGTCCATGCCGAGCGCGGCGGCGGAGCGGAAGATCGCGCCGATGTTCGTCGGATTCATCACGTTTTCGAGCACGACGACGCGCCGCGCATCGCGGCAGACGTCCTCGACGCTTTGGAGCTTCGGCCGCCGCATGGCGCAGAGCATGCCGCGCGTCAGGTGAAAGCCGGTGAGCTGTGTCAGCACGGATTCATCAGCGGTGTAAACCGGAATATCTTGACAGCAGCGGGCGAGAATTTCGCGCCCCTTGCCCTGAGTATGCTGCCGCTCCATCAGAAACGACACCGGCTCACAGCCCGCATCAAGCGCACGGCCGATGACGAGCGGACTTTCCGCGACGAAGAGCGCGTTGTCGGGGTCCGCGCGATTGAGCAGTTGGTTTTCGGTCAGGCGCGCGTAGACGTCGAGCGCGGGATCGGAAAAATCGTGGATTTCGATGATGTTTGCCATAGCTTGTCCTTTTTAAGATTCTAAGATGTTCAGCAGTGCAGCGACGTCCGGCAGAACGAACGTCGGCTGCGGGTCAGCGGTGGGGAGGTCTTCTTCCTTCGTCTCGCCAGAGAGGACGAGCAGCGTGTCGATGCCCGCGTTCGCGCCGCTGGCGATATCCGTGTAGATGCGGTCGCCCACGAGCAGTGTTTCCTGCGCGGAAACGCTCGCCTCAAGCATTGCGAGCTGCGGCATCAGCGGTTCGGGCTTGCCGATGACGATGGGGCGGCGGGAGGTCGCGCGCCAGAGCATTTCGCACACGCTCCCGCAGTCGGGCACGAAGCCGCAGGCCGTGGGGCAGACCCAGTCGGGATTGGTCGCAAGGTAGGGGATGCCTTGTCCGAGCAGGATGCAGGCGTCCTCCAGCTTTTGAAATGTCAGCTCGGTGTCGAAGCCCATCAGGAGCGCGTTCGCGTCCTCACGCCGTTCTGCGACGGTAAAGCCAGCCGCGCGGAGCTGTGATTTCATCGACTCCGTACCGCAGACGTAATAGCGTCGGTCTTCTCCGCCGTGCTCGCGGAGATAGTGAATCAGCGCGTCGACCGAGGTGAGAAAATCGGCCGCCTCCGTCGCGACGCCGAGGCGCGTGAACTTCTCGACGTAGGCCTCCACGCTGCGCGAGGAGTTGTTTGTCAGAAAGCGGTACTGCCCGCCGCGTGCGCGGATGGCGGAGAGCAGCTCGCGGACGCCTTCAAAGAGCCGGTTGCCCAAGTACAGCGTGCCGTCGAGGTCGAAAAGAAAGAGCTTTTTGCGCTGAAGAAGATTATGGTCAACCATCAGTCACGCCTTCTTTTTGCTGTCGATCGCAATGAAGAAGAATGAGCTCACCGCCAGAAGATAGGGGTAGAAGAGGTTTGGGATGATGTCGAACGCCGAGATGGCGTAGCCCAGCTCGTGCGCCGCGGAGATCGCGACGAGCATCTGTGCGCCGTAGGGGATGATTCCCTGGAAGATGCAGGAGAACGTGTCAAGGAGCGATGCGGCCTTGCGCGGGGTGATGCCGTACTCTTCGCTCATCTCCTTGGCGATGGGGTTCGCCATAACAATGGCGACGGTGTTGTTCGCGGTGGCAATGTCCATCGCGCCGACGAGAAGGCCCATGCCGATCTGGCCGCCGCGCTTGCCGCGAAACGCCTTTTTGATCCAGCCGAGCAGCGCTTCAAAGCCGCCGTACTCACGGATCAGCGCACAGATGGCGGAAACTAAGATCGCGACCATCGAGGTTTCAAACATCCCGGCCGCGCCGCTGCCCATGTTTTCGAGCAGCGCCTTGACCGCGAGGATGCCGGTCTGCCCCGTTGCGCCGGTCGCAAGCGCGATGACCGCGCCCGATACGATACCGATGAGCAGCACGACAAAGACGTTGATACCGATGATGCCGCCGATGAGCACGAGCACATAGGGGATGATCTGAATGAGATTGTAGGCAGGGATGGGCGCGGGGTGCACGTCCGCATTCAGCGTCAGCACGAGGATGAGTGCGAGCGACGCGAGCGCGGCGGGGAAGGCGATGTGGAAATTTTCGCGGAATTTGTCCTTCATCGCGCAGCCCTGCCCGTTGCAGGCGGCGATGGTTGTGTCGGAAATGAAGCTCAGATTGTCACCGAACATTGCCCCGCCCATGACGGACGCGACACACAGCGGCAGGGAATAGCCGCTGGCCGCGGCGATGGGGATGGCAATGGGCGTGATGAGCGTGATGGTGCCGACGCTCGTGCCCATCGCGGTGGAGACAAAGCAGCTTACGACGAACAGCACCGCCACGGCGAATTTCGACGGGATGATCGAGAGCATGAAGTACGCAACGCTCTCCGCACTCGAGCGGCCCACGACGCCGACGAACATACCCGCGGCTAAGAAGATGAGCAGCATCGTGATGATGTTCTTATCGCCCACACCATAGCCCATCAGCGTGAGCTTTTCGTCGAACGACAGCGCGCGGTTCTGGCAGCAGGCTACGAGCAGCGCGATGAGAAAGATGACGACGATGGGGATGGAATAAAATCCCATCGGGATTTTGAGCACATACTCAAAGACAAGGCCGAGGCCCAGATACAGGACAAGGAACACTAAGATCGGCAGCAGCGCCGCGGGATTGGCTTTTTTTGACATGGGATGACACTCTCTTTCTCCAAACATAAAAAAAGCTCCTGCGCGGAGCTTTTTGTGCGATATGAATTATTATAAGGAGCGTGGAGGACCTTGTCAAGTGAGATTTGCCCAAAATTGAGCGCAAAAGGGCTTGACAGAAGGACTCTAATCTGTTAGTGTACAAATATACTCTAACAGATTAGAGAGGGAACAAGATGGAAACGCCGAAAATTTTTGAGAGCGAATACCGCTTCTGTCAAATCCTGTGGGCACACGAGCCGGTCAAGAGCCGTGAATTGGTCGCCCTCTGCGCCGAGCACCTGGGCTGGAAGCCAACGACGACCTACACGGTCATTAAACGGCTCTCTGAGCGCGGGGTGCTGAAAAACGAGAATACTGTCGTCACGTCGCTCATCTCACAGGACGAGGCGCAGACCGCCGAGATCGATGAGCTGCTCGACAAGCGCTTCGACGGCTCGCTGCCCGCGTTCGTCGCCGCGTTTACCAAGTCGAGCCACGTGAGCGACAAGGAACTCGACGAGGTGCAGAAAATGATCGACCTTTATCGAAAGGAGAATCATCATGGATGACGTCTTTTTGAAGCTCGTGAACCTCAGCATCAGCGCAAGCTGGCTCATTCTGGCGGTGCTCGTGCTGCGGGTTGTCCTCAAAAAAGCGCCGAAGTGGGTCATGCCGCTTCTCTGGGGTGTGGTCGCACTGCGGCTTGTCTGCCTGTTTTCGATTGAAAGCGCGCTCTCGCTCATCCCGAGCGCCGAAACCATCCCGAGCGAGATCGTGACCGAAACGCGCGAGCCGGTGCTCTACGAGCAGGCGACGCTTGACATCGTCACGAATCCGACGCTGCCTTCGGCGGCGGAGGTCCCCGTCGGCGTGAGCCGCCAGCAGGCGCAGGTGGACTTCAACATCTACAGCGTCCTCTGGCTCGCCGGCATGGCGGCGCTGCTCGTCCACGCGCTCGTGAGCGCGGGAAAGCTGAAAAGAAAGCTCGCAACGGCGATTTTGCTGCGAGATAACATCTACGAGAGCGAATTTGTCGATTCGCCGTTCGTCTTCGGCGTGGTGAAGCCGAACATTTATCTTCCCATGCATATGGACGAGGGGACGGCGGCGTATGTCATCGCGCACGAGCGCGCGCACCTTGCCCGCCGCGACCACTGGTGGAAAGTGCTCGGCTACCTCGTGCTCGCGCTGCACTGGTTCAACCCGCTGGTGTGGGTCGCCTACATCCTCTTCTGCCGCGACATCGAGCTCGCGTGCGATGAAAAAGTCGTCAAAGGGCTGGACGGTGCGGCACGCGCAGACTATTCACAGGCGCTATTATCCTGCGCCGCGCCGAAAAGAGCCGTCGCGGCCTGCCCGCTGGCATTCGGCGAGGGGAACATCAAAATGCGCGTGAAAAGCGCCCTGCACTATAGAAAGCCCGCGTTCTGGGTCGCCGCCGCGGCGGTGCTCGCGGTCGTGATCGTGGCCGTGTGCTTTTTGACGAATCCGAGGTCGGAGCGCGGCAGCCTTGTCTGGGCGCAGAAGCTGAATGCGGCGGACGTTGCGTCAATCGAGCTCTACGTTCCGGCGGAAGGGGAGGCGCGGCAGTATAAAAAACTCGATACGGAAGAAATGGCACAGGCAGTCGAACTGATCAACAGCAGCCGCGGCACATATATCGAAAAACCGGAGACGGTTTACGCCGGCTTGCCGGTGTGGTTCCTTCTCACGATGGACGACGGCACGGTGCATGCTGTCGGCAGCGTAGTGGGCCATTATCTGATCATCGACGGCGATACTTTTGATGCGGACGTCGAGAATCAGGCGGAATGGGAAAACTATGTGCTAAAGGGCGATTCGGCAAGTCCGATCGACATGGCAGACCGGCTGTCGTATGCACTCTATGGGATGACAACGGGGGTGTATACGCTCGGCGAGGCCGTTTTCGAGGATTCCGTCTGGGAAACCAGCTATGAGGAGACCTTTGCCAATACGAAGTCCACGCCCGAGCTGTGGCTTTCCTCCGCACTTGGCACGGACATGACCGGTATTCTGTACGGTACAGTGACGGCGGCGAGAGGATACAGCTACCGCTTTTCGGAGTGGGAGGAGATCGACCTGACCGTGAGCAACTTCGACTGGCTGTTCCGCAGCGCGAGCGGCGAAGACTGGAATGGCACGAGCGCTGCGAAGCTGCGCCGCGAAAATGCTCACGCTTGGCGCGGTACGAAAACGGCCGATGACGACAATGCAACAGCCACGATACCGGAGATCGCGCGTCAGGATGAGCTTGCAGCGATGGACCAGTGGCTGCTATTACAGCAGAAGGACGGCAGTCTTTACCTCGTGATGGGCTATCGCAGCGGGGGACTTCCCTACAGCGGGGCACATCCCTACCGCTGGATCGTCCGTCTGAACGGTAGCGCGACCGAGCTGACCCGCGCTGACCTGAACGGCGACGGGATCGAGGAAGTGATCTCCTATACCGGCACTTCCACGCAGGAGCCGTACCGGCTGCGGGTGAGCAATCAGAGCGGCGAAGAGCTCTGGAGCGCGGAGCTGGGGCTGGCGCACGTGGGCTGGAGCAGCTATTTCCTCTATCGCGACAGCGTCAAGACGGCGCTATTGCGCTACGAGCCGACGATCTATCAGGGTGAGGCATCGTATTCCTATGAGCTCTTTATGCTCAGTGAAAACGGGAAGACCACGCTGGCGGAGAATTCGGTGAGCTTCAGCGTAAATTCCGATTCCGCCGATTCATGGCCCGCCGAGGCGCGGAAATTCGCGGACGAGGTCAACAGGCTTTTAGACAAGAGCGAGCTGCTGTTCTCCACGCTGAACGCCGAGCTGCATTCCTACGGCGACGGCACGGTCATCCGCTGCGCAGAACCGTCGGAGAGCGACGGAAGCAGGGCGCTGGCGTCCGCCGACCTCGACAACGACGGCAGGGCAGAGCAGATCATCTGCGAGAAAGCATTCGGAGGCTATGAGCTGTGCGTCGTCGACGACAACGGCGAGGAGCTGATGCGCGACCGCATGTGGGAGGGCGACGTCTACTTCCTCTGCCGCGAAAACGGACGCGACATGCTGCTGCAATACAGCTTAGACGAGGGCAAAAATCAAGACGCGATCAGCTATTGTGCCTACTACTACGGCCTTCACACCTTTGACGGCGGCAAACTGAACATCGTGGAAAACAACAACACGAGCATTTATCTGAACTGGGACGGAACGCAGAACGGCGATTGGGGCGAATCGCAGCAGGCATTCGCAGCGCGCGTCAATGAGCTGATCGACCAGAGCAAATTTCTCATTGCCCAACAGGACGGCGAGCTCATTTTGACGAGCGAGGTGCAGCGCTGGTACTGCGTATCGCCGAAAACGATCAGAGTGGCAATGGATGACACAACGATCTATATCGACAGAAAAAGCTGGGACTTTGCCGAACAGTACCCGTCGCTCAAAGGGTTTGAGGACATTGGGACCGCAGGCAACTACTTTGTGGCGTTCGGTAGCATGGGGGAGAAAAACGACCTCTACGTGGTGTTCAATTTCGTGGCCGGTACGCTGCTCAAGACCTTCCCCGGCAACAACCTTATCTGGCAAGGAGATGACCTTTCCACCGCGGTCTACTCCTACTGGTCCGACATCTACGCGCTCAACGGGACAAAGCTCGCCGCGCTCGATCTTGCGAGCGGCGAGGAGATCAGCGGCCTCGCCTTTGCGCCCGACGGCGTGTCGATCATTGCGACGGTCTCCGGCAAGAGCGGCGAGCGTAAGGTGACGGTCACGCGCGAGGGCAGCGCGTAGCAGACCTCGCTCACCGACTGGACGGAGGGCGACGGCGCGGAGCGCACGTACTTCGCCCCTGTCGGGATCGAGGGGAACGAGACATTTCTGGCGACGGTCGGCGTGAGCTACCGGCTGGAACAGCAGTCGGACGGCACATCCCGCATCGCGGAGATCGCAGGCGCGCAGGGGCTCACGCTGCCGCGCTACCGTCACGGCTGGGTCAGCGTGGACGAAAAGGCAGACGTCCTGGGCGCCGTGATCGCGGACGACGGCAAGAGCGCCGACGTGACGGTGCAGTATTATGCGAGCCTTGGCGGGTCGGGGTACCAGCCGTACACGGCGGTGGTTCATATTGTCGCACCGTAGGGTGCGAAGGGGATTCCCTGCGGCCGCGCAGGGAGTGCGAATAAAGGGGGCCATTCTCTCACGTGAGAGAATGGCCCCCTTGAACCCCCAAGAGAACGCAAGGGGCTCTGCCCCCTTGACCCCGGCATTGCAAGATTGAAGCTTGAAGAGCTGCGGTGCTTGTCGAATCGGGTGCCTGCTGTTTTTTGGTGCTAAACGATTTGACTTACTTCTATCTTCGCTGTCGCTTTGCCTGCGATTCGTTAGCCTTACGCAATTTCCGC
>ERZ827516.385-NODE-385-length-50304-cov-13.744015_pt1 | contig 50304 bp, 58 predicted proteins | sample MGYA00519703_ERZ827516 | MGnify/ENA primary metagenome ERZ827516 (study PRJEB31778, sample SAMEA3449337) | human gut metagenome | biome: human gut; feature: human-associated habitat; material: faeces | place: United Kingdom | collected 2010/2012 ...
CTGAATAAGGCTGCAGCTGGTGGATGGAAGAACCTGTATCCAGTTCAGAAGAGAAGGCCAAAAACAAAGAAGCAGCCAGAGAAACAGGGAAAGTTTAAGAATTTTGAAGAGCGTGAATATGAGGACATGACAGATCTTACAAGGAAGTTGATGCAGCGATGAAAAAGAAGAATGGGAAACGGAGTGCGTTCCTGAGAACTGGAAGCAGGAAGAAACGGAAGATTATTAAGCGTGGGAAGTAGGAGGATTGATCATGCTGATAGAAAAGACATTGAAAGAGGCATTGGCAGACTACATAAAAGGTAAACCAGTGACGGTATTATGGACAAGGGATGATGGAAGTATGGATGTCAGATTACTGTCAGACATTCTGGAACAGGAAGAAAATCATTTTCTGGTAAACGTTCCGGCATATCACAATCCGGAATTTGCACAGGCAGTAGCTGAAATGGTAGAGCAGAACAGACCAGAAAACTGCAGTGCGGAAGTAGCACCGGCAGGGACAACGGAGAAGGACGGAAGTACCACCCCCCCCTCACAGAGCCGGATTCGGTTGTGATTCCGGCAGAAAATAAAAGGGAGAAAGCATTGGAACTGGCGAAAGAAGGAAAAGGTGCTGCGGAGATCGCGCGGTTGATCGATGCAAAATACAGTACCGTGTATTCCTGGCTGAATCCGGATAAGTGCAAGAAGCCAAAGCCGGAAAATAAGACAGCCAGTAATGCGGACCGGCATAAATGCAGGACTTGCATGTTCCGGGCAACAGGAAATACAAAGGGAGCCGGCTGTTCCTATATCGAGATAACAGGTCACAGCAGAGGGTGTTCCGTGGAAGAATGCAGTGTGTATCAAAAGGGCGATGCAGTGTCAAAGCGGAAGATGAAAGGATTTTATGAATGAGTTGGGCAGATAAGCAATTAAAGAAACATAAGCTCCGAAAGCAGATCAAAGAGATCATGGATAGTCCGGAGTTCCAAAAGGAACGTCAGAAGGAACTGGATAAACACACAGCAGAGGCAATGAACTGCTTCTTGCTGATCAGTGTAGATTATTTGTACCGGAACTATCATTGCAAAAGAAAGGGAGTTTTGAAATATTTGGAATTTGTTTTACACCAGATGCATTTTGCACAGAAGGACGAGGAATATTTTCAGCTGATGAATGAAGAGCTGGAGAGGGAAGTTGGTGTGAATGTGCTGGGGACGTTGAAAGGGGAGTAAGAAGATGTATATATTCTGGTTTCGTTTGAGAATTATACGCTGCCAGATATTGGAAGATACGAGAATGACGGGAGTGATAAGTTTTATCCTGTAGATGATGAGGAAACCTATGCAAGATATGGATTGATTGTGAATGCCTGGATGCCACTACCAGAGCCGTACAGAGAGGGAGAATGATATGAGTAAATTAAAACCATGTCCGTTTTGCGGTTGCGGAGACAGGAGAGTAGGAATCCGTAGGATGGGCAGTAATGGATATAGAGTTTGCTGTTCAAGGTGCGGAAGTCTCGGACCTCATGTGTCAGTGAAGGAATGGAACGGACAGAAGGAAATAGCACAGAAAAAAGCAATAGAAAAATGGAATGAAAGGCTGTGAAATAAATGAGACTAATTGATGCAGATGCACTGATAGAATTTATAGATGCTGGACATTTACGGCATCCGGGAGAGCTTGTTTTTTCGGAGTTGGATGTAGTTAATATGCTGCAACACGCACCAACGGCATATGACATAGACAGAGTGATGGAACAACTGAGTCTGGAACGGTCAAAGGCCGTCATATCTTTGGGTGAAAGTAAAGGAACAGCTTATGAGTTTTGCGATCGTTGCGTTCTGGATGCTTATGAAAAGGCGATAGCAATTGTGAAAGGTGGGTGGAATAGATGAGTAATAAATGGATTCCAACAGCAGAGAGACTCCCAGATCAACGGGAGTTCATAGAATCATATGTCAGAAGTGCATATGCAGCGGAGTTTCTGGTCACGATCGAGGGAGCTGATAAGGCAACAACGCTGTATTATTCCCAGACAGGTGTCTGGTTCGATGAACAGGGAGAACCGTATAAGGTTGCGGCGTGGATGCCGCTTCCAGAAGTGTTCAGAGGATAGAAGGTGATAATTTGCAGGAGAAACGAAGCAGAAAAGAGCAGCGGAGAGATAGACAGCAGCATTATGAAGAGTTGGAGAGCCGGCATGATGCAAAGGCGTTGGAGAGATTTAAGCGACCGGCTTACCAGAGCGTAAGCGTTGCGGAATATCTGGCAAGGAAGTATGACATTACAGCGGAGGTGGATACCGGTGGACAAGGGCATTTTGATTGAGTACGCGGATATGAAAGAAGAGATTAAGGATCTGCGCCGGAGAATTGAAAAAATCCAGAAAGAATTGGATAAACTGCATGGACAAATTGTTGTGGATTCGGTATCATGTGGCAAGAAGGGCAAGAAGCCACTTGGCACGGTGAAGATCACTGGCAGACCAGTTGGTGTGATTTCCAGAAAAGAACAGCTGCTGAAAAAGCGGAACAGGAGGCTTGAGGAGCTGGAGGAAGAACTTCTGGAAATGACAATCCAGGTGGAAGAGTACATAGAATCCATTGAGAAGAGTGAGTTGCGGATTATCTTCCGACTGTATTTTCTGGATGATTTATCGTATCCAAAGGTTGCAGATCAGATGAACAAAATGTTTCCGAAACGCCGAATCCGGTACACAGATGAGAACGTCCGTAAAAAAATTCAAAGATATTTTGAAAATGTCCCACAATGTCCGGATAAAAAGTGATAGAGTATAAACTGGAATTGATGAAATGTAACAAGGTAAGACATTTTTGATGGTTCCTCCGATCGTAAGTATTTAAAACCATGAAGAGACACCTGGTATTGCTGGGTGTCTTTTTCGTTGCGTAATGTCGAAAAAAGGGGTATTATAGGAATGGATTTTTTATGAGTGGAGGAAAACATGGGAAAAGATATTACGCTTAATGATATTTACTTTGGAAGAGCTGATGGTTCGCAAGAAGCTGAAGATAAGAATTTTGAAAACCTTTTTTATAATGGAAATAAAAAGTATGATTTATTAAATGATAATCCAGATAAATATATCATTTCCGGAAGAAAAGGAACGGGAAAAACAATTTTAGCAAAGTATTTTGAAAAAGAAAAAAATAAAGAGGGCATTCCCACTAAGATATTGAATAAACGAGAATTGGTTTTGAATTTATATCTTGAAAAAGGGAAATATGCATTAGATAGGCAGGAGCAAGAATTATTTATTGAGTATACTTTATTGTGTGAAATGTCAAAACTAATATTGGAAAATAAGAGGAAGTTATTTAAAGTTAAAAATATATTGAAATTATGGAAAATACAGAAAAATTTAAAATGTTTAAAACAATTAGTAGAAGAAAGATATCCGGGTAAGAATTACTATAAGGAATCATACAGTACTGTAAATAATCACGAAGCGAATGCCAGTGATAAAATTAAAAATGGTAGAATTGAAACAGCACTTAACGCAAAAATAGGTTATAGTATAGATGAAAAATTTCAAAAAAGTCCGTATTATCAAATTATTGATAAAATGAAAAAGACGTTATTTTATCTCATGAAAATAATGCCAGTGAATGTTATTTTTGATGATTTGGATGAATTAGAAGAAAAGCTAGATGAGAATGAAAATCTGATTTATTTTTTAATTGATTTCATTGAAGTGTCGAATTCTTTAAATACGCAAATAAGGAAAGAAGGCATATACAATAGTCGAATAATCATTCTTATAAGATCGGATATAATAAAACTTTTAAATGAAAATTCGTCTAATCTCAATAAAATAATTACTGATTCAGAAATTCGACTTAATTGGATAAAAAAGGTTAAAGGAAATGAGATGCATCCTCTTATGGAATTAATTGTGACTAAAATTAAAAAGTCTAATTCTGAATTAATTAACTTAAGCAACGAAGAAGTAGAGAGTAGATTTTTTCCACAAAAGGTTAATGGAATTCCAGTAATGGATCATATGCTAAATTGCAGTTTTGGAAGACCTAGGGATATTGTTACGATGCTGAATGTAATAAAAAATGAATATCCGGATAAGAAAGCTTTTTATTCGGAGTTATTTAAAAGTACACAGCAGGAATATTCAATTAAATTTACGGATGAATTGAGAAATGAATTATCCACACATTATGAGTCAACTGTCATTAAAGAATGTTTTAGTATAATCCATTCTATAAACAAGAGAACTTTTTGGATTTCAGATATTGAGAAGGCGTTAGAAAAAAATGTAGATGAAAATTCATTTTTTAAAACTAAAGAGCAGTTTGCAGATTTTATATATGCCTATGGAATAGCTGGAAATATATGGCAAAATGAGGGAAATAGAAAAAATAATTTTTCATGGAAATATAGGGAAGATGGAAATGAGAGTCCGGATTATAATAAAAAGTTCTATTTACATATAGGATTAAGAAAGACCTTATTGGGATAAAAAAACGTGTGAAAAATACTTTGTTGTTTTTCACACGTTTTTTATGAGAGCATCTACATCTCTCCACATATAAAAATATTTATCAAGCTTTCTTATGCTTACACCAGCATTATATGCTTAAAACATATTATAAGCAAGTCTTTTGGAAAAAAATTAACGTAAAATTCACATTTAAAATGTTTAAGCACACTCCGGGGTGCTTTTTTAATACACAAAATTGGATCATTAGTTCAGCGGTAGAACATTCGCCTCATAAGCGAAATGTCACAGGTTCGATACCTGTATGATCCATCAATAACAAAAAAGATAGAAAAGGTGGTGAGTCCGAGTGACAAAAAAACAGAAAATATTTGCAGATGAATATCTGATTGATTTAAATGCCACTCGGGCTTACAAAGTGGCGTATCCAAATGTTAAGAATGATGTTACAGCAGCTGCAGCGGCAAGTAGATTGTTAAGAAATGTTAAGGTCCAAGAGTATATCGCACAGAGAATGGCGGAAAAGGAATCTGAACTTATTGCTGATCAGGATGAGGTCCTCAGGTATTTAACTTCTGTTCTCCGGGGCAAAAGCAGGGCACAGGAGATTGTGGTAGAAGGAATCGGAGAAGGCTGTAGTGAAGCGAGAACGATGGAGAAAGCGCCGTCAGAAAAAGAACGACTGAAAGCTGCAGAATTGCTCGGTAAACGGTATGCATTATTTACGGACAAGGTAGACATGGATGCTGATATGGACCTGAATATCACAATTGATTATGGTGAGGCTGATATAGGGTGAAGATAAATGTACAGGCAAACCCATGCTTTAAAGAGGTTGACCAGAGCCATAAGCGATACATAGTCATGAAGGGTTCAGCCGGATCTGGGAAGAGTGTAGACACAGCTCAGAATTATATCTTGCGGCTGATGCAGGATAAGGGAAGAAATCTGGTTGCCATGCGTAAATCAGATATCACCAACAGAGACAGTACCTTTGCGGAGCTTACAGGTTCACTGTATAAGATGTTTGGTGATAAAGCGGATGCATACTGGAAAATCAACCGAAGCCCCCTGATGCTGACATGTAGAAGTAATGGGAACCAGATCATTTTCCGTGGAATGAATGACGACAGGCAACGGGAAAAACTGAAGTCCATTACGTTTCCGAAGGGAAAACTGACGGATGTATGGATGGAAGAGGCAACGGAGTTTACCCAGGCGGATCTCGAAATCATTGATGACCGTTTGCGTGGAGAGCTTCCACCGGGACAATTTTATCAAATTAGGATGACCTTCAATCCAGTAAACAAAAATCACTGGATTAAGAAGGTCTTTTTTGACCTTCCGGATTCCAACGTCCTGACGCATCACAGCACATACCTTGGCAACCGGTTTATTGATGATGCATACCGGCAGCGTATGGAACGTCGAAAGATTGTTGATCCGGAAGGCTACCAGATATACGGACTTGGTGAATGGGGCGAGATTGGCGGACTGATCCTGCATAACTGGGAGGTTCGGGAAGTATCACAGAATCTTAATGATTATGATGATGTGGCTATCGGGCAGGACTTTGGATTTAACCATGCAGACGCCATATTGCTTGTAGGAATTAAAGACGGGAATTTACATATCATCGATGAGATTTATGAGCATGAAAAAGAAACGGCTGAGATTATACCAATAGCCATACAGCATGCGATACCGACAAATAAAATAATGTGGTGTGACAGCGCCGAGCCGGACAGGATTAAGACCTGGAGAAATGCGGGATACAGAGCTAAAGGTGTTGATAAAGGCGGTTCAAATGGTTCGGTGAAAGCACAGATTGACTGGATAAAAGGTGTAGTCGATAAGAAGCACACGGTTAAACGCAGGATCTATGTTGCTCCCCATTGTGTAAATACGATCAAGGAACTGCAGCAATGGAAGTGGAAGAAGGATGAAAGGACGGGAGAATACATGGATGATCCAGTTCCAATCATGGATGATGCAATGGCAGCGTTACGATATGCCATTGAGGGATGGCGTAAAGCAAGTAAATGGCTGATGTAAATAGAATGAAGACAATTGACGGGCAGCGTGCACAGCACCAGCGGTTTTTTTAGACAGTCTCAGACGAGGCTGTGATTTTTTTACCGTTAACAGAATTGCATTTGGTGTGAATGCAACACCTCCTTTCCCGGTCGCAATCGGCGGTCGATTATGGTGCTGGCAGGACTGTCATTTAGATAAAGGGATTATAGCTCAGTGGTAGAGCACAGAGGTCACAGGTTCGATTCCTGTTAATCCCTATTTACTAAATAACAGAAGGAAGGTGTAAAAAGTTGCTGGATGTATCAGAGATACAGAAATTCATAGAAAATGATCTGGTGTCTGAAAAGAAAAAGTTCGCAGGTATCGGCCAGAAATACTATGAGGGCGAGCATGATATCAGAAAATACAGACTGTTTTATTATAACGCAGACGGGAAGTTTGTTGAGGATCAGGTGAGGTCTAATGTGAAGATCAGTCATCCGTTTTTCACGGAGCTTGCTGATCAGTTGTCGGCTTATATGCTGTCATTCAAAGAGACTCCGGTACAGGCAAAGGATACAGCGGATGGATTGCAGGATTTCCTTGATCTGTATTTTGATGATGATTTCTGGTCTGAAGTAAGTGATGTGGTCACAGGAGCTTATACGAAAGGGTTTGAATATATTTTTGCATATAAGAATGCTTCGGACAAGCTTGCCTTCCAGTGCGCTGATAGTATGGGCGTGATTGAGTGTCAGGAGAAAGACACATCCGATCATCAACGGTATATGATCTATCATTATGTGGAGCGCATAGAGAATGGTCGGAAGGTGATCCGGAAGATTCAGGTATGGTCAGAAAATGAGACATACTATTATGTCCAGGAAGGGATAAATGGAAAGATCACTCCGGATGCATCGGAGGCAGTAAATCCAAGACCGCATATCGTATTTACAGATAAGAAGACGGGGATGAAAATGGGATGTTCACTTGGCTATATTCCATTTTGGCGATTGGATTATAACAAAAAGCAGTTCAGTGGATTGAAACCAATCAAGGACCTGATCGATGACTACGACATCATGGAGTGTGGGTTGTCCAATAACCTGAAAGATTTTGATTCACCGTTGTATGTGGTAAAAGGCTTTCAGGGAGACAATCTGGATGAATTGCAGCAGAATCTTAAAACCAAAAAGATTGTTGGAACAGATTCGGAAGGAGATGTGGAAGTCAGGACAATCGATATTCCGTATCAGGCAAGAAAAGCAAAGGCAGATGAGGATGAAAAGAACATCTATCGATTTGGAATGGGATTTAATTCCTCTCAGACAGGGGATGGAAATATCACGAATATTGTGATCAAGTCGCGGTATGCTCTGCTTGATTTAAAAGCGAATAAGCTGGAAAAGAGGTTAAGGCGGTTGCTGAAACAGCTGATTAAAGTTGTTCTGGATGAAATCAATTTTATGAATGGCACAGGATATCAGATCACAGATGTCAAGATGAAGTTTGACCGGTCCATTATGACAAATGAATCAGAAAATGTAACCAATGAGAAGACAGAAGCAGATACACAGCAAGTCCGTGTCAATACAATTCTGAATATTGCAGAACAGATCGGTGACGAGCAGACACTGAAAGCTCTGTGTGATGTAATGGACTGGGACTATGAAGAATTGAAAGATCAAGTGCAGAAAGAAGGAAATACGGCATCTGATGCAAGAAAAGCATTGGAGCAGGTCATTCCGGAAGATGTCGGTACAGAGTAGGTGATACGGAATGAAGAAACGTGAGAAAATTGTTCAACAGGCGTTTCTTGATGATGAGGAACGAGTGATCAAGAGACTGCAGTGTGTATATGGACAAGCGTTGAAAGACCTGACACAGAAATCCAATGATCTTCAGAAACAGATCTATCGGATTCAAGAAAAATACAATTCTGTTGAGGATGAAAAACAAAGGAAGCTCCTGCAGAGCCAGGAACGAGCAAAGGTCTACCAGAAAAGGTATCAGGATACATTGAAAAAGCAGGTTGGCAGTATTCTGGATAAGATGCATAAAGAAGAATTCAAGACGGTTCAGCCATATCTAAACGAATGCTATGAGAAATCCTTTATTGGAAATATGTATGTGCTGCATGAGGAAGGAATTCCACTGATTATTCCGATTGATCAGGAAAAGGTTGTACGTGCTGTGCGGTTGGACAGCAAGATCAGTGGTGGTCTGTACTGCCGGTTAGGAGAAGATGTGGGTTTGCTGAAGCGCAGAATTACTGCGGAAGTAAGCCGGGGAATTGCTACGGGAATGAGTTACGACCAGATGGCGAGGCAGTTGGCAAACCGGACAAAGATTGGTTATAATAATGCGGTTCGGATCACAAGGACAGAGGGACACAGAATCCAGCAGCAATCTACGATGGATGCCTGTTATGCTGCAAGAGACCGGGGAGCTGATGTTGTAAAACAGTGGGATGCAGCTCTGGATGCAGCCACAAGGGAATCACATCAGATGCTTGACGGACAGATCAGAGAGCTTGGTGATAAGTTCAGCAACGGTCTGATGTATCCAGGAGATCCTTCCGGGAGTGCTGCAGAAGTGATAAATTGCAGATGTATTTTACTGCAGAGAGCACGATGGAAACTGGATTCCAAAGAGCTTGATCGGTTGGAGAAGAGAGCTTCTTTTTATGGTTTGAATAAAGAACAGGAGTTTGATGACTTCAGAGAAAAATATCTGAAAGCTGTCGAAACAAAAGAAGAGGGAGCGTATTCGACAACAGTTAAGAGGATTGGAACCAATGAGGTTAATTTGGAGTATATAAAATCTGAAGCTTTCAGAAAGAAATTCAATAAGATTACTGAAAACACAGCAATCAATGATTCTTTAAGAAATTATGCAACGGCTATGCTGTTTCATAGAAACGGCACAGATGGGGAAGACTTGTATATTATGGATTCCAAAGGAAAGTTATTGCTTCGGGAGATATCCGGTAAGAATGAACTTGGTGTTACTGTTTCAGCAGAAGATTCAGAGATGTTGAGAAAGAAAAATGGAGTTGTAGGAATACATAATCATCCAACAAATATACCGCCAACTGGCAGTGATTTTGTGGCTGCTGGATATCGAAAATATATTTTCGGAATAGTAGTAACTCATAGTGGAAGGGTATATAAGTATAAAGTTGGAAACAAGCCATTTCTTCCAAGAATATTAGATGAGCGAATTGACAAATATATAAATACACCATATAATTTAGGCGTAGAGGAAGCTCATACAAGGGCATTAAATGAATTAGCGAAGGAGTATGGTGTAACATGGGAAGAGTTAAAATAAATTCCTATTTAGATGTTGTTATTTCGCATCCGGATATGACACCGGAAGAAAGAGAAGAAGAACTTCAGCGACTGAAAGAGAAAAGTGATAAATTAACAGACTGGCCGGAGATTTTTTAGTACCACTGATCAGAAATGGTTGGTGGTATTTTTATACTCATTTTTAAGAAAGGATACGGTGATCCGATAATCTCGCAGCTATGCGTTAAATAGTGGGTGGCTGGGCGGCAGAATAAGGATAGAGTGATTTGGGACATCTCAGGATGTCCTTTTTTGATGCCATTTCATCCGCAGGGATGTAAAACACTTATTCCACGAAATCATGGACGAGACATGTAAAAAGCGTAAGAAAGGGGAAATACAAAATGACATTAGAAGAATTATTGAAAGCAAAAGGATTAACAGACGATCAGATCAAGGCAATTCTTGATGGAATGAAGGAGAATAAGATATTCACCGCATCGGAAGAGAATCTTGATATCCGTTATGGAAAACTGAAGACAGATTATGATAATCTGACAACTCAGAATGGGGAAGCTACGAAACTCATTGAACAGTTGAAAAAAGGGACAAAGAATAGCGATGAACTTCAGGGGAAGATTACTGCCTACGAGACACAGGTGGAGACACTGACAAAGCAGTTGAATGAGGAAAGACTGGAATCTGCATTAAAAGTGGCACTTATGGGAGCCAAGACAGATGATGTTGCATATATGGCATTCAAGCTGAAAGAAGGCGGAGATCTTGAACTGGACGACAACGGAAATATCAAAGGAATCGATGAGAAGATTGCCGGTTTAAAAACTCAGTTTCCAACTCATTTTGAGATTACAGGGGATAGAGGCAATGGAACAACACCAAGAGTGATCGATCCGAAGCCTTTACCGACTGGTGAACATGACACAGGAGTAAAACCTAAAGATCTGGCTGATGCAATCCGGATGCAGTACGAAGACACACAGAAATAGAAAGGTTAAAAATGGTGAATTGAATGGCACTTTTATTAAAAGAAATGATAGAAGGCGTATCTGATAAGGTGGCTGAGCAGGTTGTTGATACATTTCTGAGAGAATCAGAAATTTTACAGATGTTACCTTTTGACAATACAGTAAGTCCGCAGGGTGGCTCAACGTTGACATACAGCTATCTGCAGACACAGATTCCATCTACAGCAGCATTCAGAAGACTGAATGAAGAATACAAAGACAGTGAAGCAAAACTCGTTAAGAAGTCTGCAGATCTTAAAATCTTCGGTGGAAAGTTCAAGATGGACCGTGTGCTCAAACAGTCCGAAAATAAATTCAACAATATGGCATTCCAGATGGAGCAGAAGATCCGGGCAGCCGTATCATTGTTCCATTACACTCTGATTAATGGTGATTCCACAACTCAGACGGAATCCTTTGACGGACTGGACAAAATGCTTGCTGGCACTACGACAGAATTTAATACAAGCACTGTAATTGATGTGTCTGATCTTACAAAGATGAAATCCAATGCAGATCAGTTGTATGAGATGCTGCAGATCCTGATCCGGGAGACAGGAGCGGATGCGTTACTGATGAATGCCGGTATGATTTCCAAAGTACAGACAATGGCACGTATCCTGGGGTATAAGACAGAAACAGAAGAGGCATTTGGCAAGAAAGTAACATCAATGGATGGTGTCAGATTTATGGATCTGAAGGATCATTACACAGTAGAAAGTGGAACAACTGTTACGGCAAACGCATGTGTCAAAAATAATATTTCCAGAACAGTATCCGGATCATCTGCTACTACTGGTCTGACAGACATTTATGCTGTTAAGTTTGACGTGAATGATGGATTCCATGCAGCTACCATTACCGGAAGCTCTGCTATCAGTCAGTATCTTCCAGATTTTAATCAGCCGGGGGCTGTAAAAGACGGAGAGGTTGAGATGGTAGCCGCTACGGTACTGAAAAATACAAAGCATGCAGGCGTAATTAGAAACGTAAAAATCGCGTAGTCGAAAGGGGAATGTACAATGGCAGCGAAGAAAAAAGAAGAGCTGAAAACATACAGGGTTAAAGTGAAAGATAATCCGGGATATTGCGGTGAAGGTGCCGGTGGTGCACAGTTTGCACATGGATCAGCATTGATCACAAGTGACCGACTTGCAGCATGGTTCAGAGAACATGAAGGATATACTGTGGAAGAAGTCGAAAAACCAGAAGAAAGTGCTGATGTCCGGGAGTAGAGAGGACGGTGATTCGTATGATTCTGTCAGTTGATGAGGCAAAAAAACTTATCGGGTTTAATGGCTGGTCTGATGAAAGGATTGAGAGAAAGCTTAAATCCATTGAACAGACTATCAGATCTTATACAAATAATAGTTTTCAGAATCGGTGTGTCCGGGCAGAAACGATGGTAGACAATAATATACTTTATGCGGCGAATGGTATCCCAGGCCTTATAACCGGGGATACCGTACAACTGTCAGAAAGTATGTATAATAATGGACTGTATGTTGTGAAAGATATTGAAGATAACCGAATTACATTGGACGGAGATCTTACAAATGAAGAGCATGTACTGCTTACGAAGGTTGTGTATCCGGATGATGTGATTGATTGTTGCATAAATCTGTGTGAGTGGGAGGTAAAGAACCGAGGAAAAGTTGGTGTGAAATCCGAAACTTTATCCCGACATTCCGTAACTTATTTTGATCAGGATGCAAGCAATCAGGTAAATGGTTATCCTGTGAGCCTCCTTGGGTGTCTGAAACCATATCGGAAGGCGAGGTGTTGATCATGTCGGAGATTGATGGAAACCAGATCGCAGTCTTGCAGGTAAAGAGTGAAAATGGAACAGATGTGATCGGCAACCCGTTGATTGATTGGAAAGAAGTTGGTTCTTATCCGGGATGGCTTGATTTAGTGTCTGGAAGCTCACCTGTCCAGAATTATAATGCCAAGATAGCAGAGTCGAGCCATTACTTTTTGACAGATTATAGTAAGAATCTGGCTGATCAGGACCCGGAGATATCCAGAATGTTGATTGATGGAAAAATCTATGATGTACAGTGGATAGACGATCCAATGGGAATGCATGAGCATCTGGAAATTTATCTGAAAGCTGTCGGAGGTATTGGAAATGGCACTGATTGAGTTTGAGAATAACACAGATGAGATCATTGAGGAAATGAGGCACAAGGCTCTTGCCTGGTTGGAGGAAGCCGGCGGGGATATTCGGTCTCAGGCAGCAACGAATTCAAGGAGAGCCTCTGGTGAAACTGCGGGAAGCTTCCAACATAAGGTGGACGAAGAAACTATGACCTGTGCAATCGGTTCTTCTCTTGAAAATGCTATCTGGGAAGAATTTGGAACAGGTGACTATGCTTTACATGGCAATGGACGAGCTGGGGCATGGTATGTTCCGGTAAAATCCTATAAGGGGAAAAAGAAACCTACATTTAACGGTAAAGTTGTTATCGTTCACGGAAAGAATGGGGTGGATTTCTATAAGACCAACGGTAAACGCGGAACAAGGGCATTGTTTAATGCTTTTAATTCTATGAAACCAGAGATCGTGAATGATGCGAAAATAGATTTTAAGGATTTGGGTGAATGATATGACAAATGAAATACTGGAATACATGAACCTGAAACTGAAAGAGTTGCTTCCATATCAATACTATGAATGGAGCACAAAAGTAGTCTATCCGTATTGGATAGGCGAATACTCTGAGATTCCATCCAATGCAGAAGATGGATTTGGGGAAGACACAATGATGATAACGGGAACAACAAAAGGCAGCGTGATAGACCTTGAAAATGGGAAAGAGATTCTTCGGAAAGCTTTTTCAACAATCAAAGGTTATCACGCTGTTCTTGATTCCGGGACACACATTCTTGTGTTTTATGATACAGCAACCAGTATTCCGACAGACGGGAATGATATCAAACGGTTGCAGGTGAATTTGCAGATTAAAAGTTGGAAGGTGAATGAATAATGGCAAATGAATGGACAAGTTGGAAAGAGCATGGAATTACCAAAGACACGCCAGATTCCATTTTGTTTGGGGCAGGAACAATCCATCAAGGATTGAAATTTTCTGGTGAGAAATGGAATTTTGCGGAATCGATTATCGGTGCAACTAATGGCGGATCAAAGCTGTCTATGAAGCCAGAGGTGCAGGATATTGAGGTTGATGGAAAATTTATTAAAGCAAAGGGGTTAATGGTTAAAGTTGGTGAAAGCGCAACGATGGAAATTAACTTTGCCGAGATTAACCCGGAGATCATCAAAAAAGGATTGATCGCAGGGGAGGGGACCTCTTCGGCAAAAGGATATAAAGTGTTGGAGGGTAAGCCGGATATTGAGGAAGGAGATTATTTTGAAAACTTCGCATTTGTGGGAAGGACAGTATCAAAGAAGCCTATCATTGTTGTTTTTGATTATGCTTTATGCACATCCGGATTTGAACTGGATCCGAAGCATAAGTCTCAGGCATCACCGGCAGTTACGGTTGAATGTGTAGGAGATGTTAAACAGGATGATACCCTGAAAGTATTACCTTATCACATTTATTACCCGGATCCGGCAGCTTCCCAGTCTGTAGAAAAGAACGTTTCTGATAAAGCTGTAGTTGATTAGGCAGAGGACGAAGAATAGCAGAAGGCAGAAAATAAGGAAAGGAAGGATTGTAAGAGATGGTAGAAAGAAATTATGAGCTGAGGACTTTATGCGCGGATGATATTTTTCCAATGGTGAAAATTATTTCCAAGATTGGTATTGATGATATTGCAAATTGCTTTGATGCTAAAGAAATGTCTGAGGTCATGGAAGCAATGAAGCCGGCAGAAGACGAGGAATCAGAAGTAGGAACTGCTGAAAAAGCGAATGAGCTGCTTACACAGCAGATCGGAATCAGAGTTGTAATGAAACTGGTAGGACTTCTGATGAAGAATCTGGGAAATATCAAAGGTGATTTATACAAGTTCCTGGCAGGGGTATCTGGAATGAAGGAACAGGAGATTGCGAAGTTACCACTTGGAACATTTACACAGATGATCATCGACATTTTCAAAAAAGAAGAGTTCGGTGATTTTTTTCAGGTTGTATCAGGATTAGTCAAGTAGGGAGATTTGAAGTCCTGGATCAGATCTTTAAAAGATACAATGATCCGTTTCGTATGTTGGACGCATATATAAAAACCGGTTGCTTTGTAGAATTTCTTTTGAATTTTGAAGAGGCGTACAACAAGGAACTGAGATGGGAAGTTTATCTTCATAAGGTGTGGGATAAGACATTCAATGAGTTTGAAGAGGGAGTAGCTGAAGAAACGCATCGGATTGAGACATCTCACATGAGCGAGTCTGAACAGGAAAATGTTGTTTTAGATAGTATATCTATCTTGCAATCCTTTCAGCCTTCGGAGTAGGAGAGGTGACGAATGGATTTATTTAAACTTGTCGGTACGATTGCAATTGATACCGCCAAAGCAGAAAAGTCATTGGATGATGTTAGTAAACAGGTCAATGACACAGAAAAGGTTGTCTCTGAAGGCTGTGATAAAGTAAAAGAATCCTCCGAAAAAGCCGGAAGTAGCGCTGAAAAAGCCGGAAGAAAAGTAGAGGAATCCGGAAAAAAAGGAAGAAAAGCCGGAGAGGATAACAAAAAAAGTGGGGAAGAAACCGAGAAGAGCGGAAATAAATGGGTAGAGTTTGGGAAGAAGGTTGAAGCCGCTGGTACAAAGGTTACAGGAGTTGGCAAAAAGATTTCATCTGCTGGCGGTGAAGTTGTAAAACTGGGAAAGAAATTTGCTCCTGTATCTGCGGCAGCGACTGGAGCACTTACGGTTGTTACAAAGACATCTTCTGATTTCCAGAATGGTATGGCGAAGATGTCAACCTTATTTGATACTTCACAGGTGTCTGTTCAGAAATTATCCAAAGAATTTCTTAATCTGTCAAATGAGACAGGAAAGGGGGCAACTGAGCTCACTGAAGCCGGATACCAGGCACTGTCAGCTTCTGTTCCGGTCGAGAAACTGGGAAGCTTTATCCGAACATCTGCAAATATGGCAAAAGTCGGATTTACTGATACGGCAACATCTGTAGATTTGTTATCTACAGCGGTAAATGCCTATGGTTTGGAAGCTGATCAGGCAGATAATATTGCGAATAAACTTGTAAATACGCAGAATCTGGGCAAAACCTCAGTCAATGAACTGGCATCTAGCATGGGTAAAGTAATCCCGACAGCTGCAGGGATGAATGTCAATCTGGATCAGCTGTGTACGATGTACACGCTCATGACGAAACAGGGTATCGCAACAGCGGAATCTACTACATACATGAACAGCATGCTCAATGAGCTTGGTGATTCTGGTACAGATGTAGGGGAAATTCTGAAAGAGAAGACCGGAAAATCTTTCCAGGATCTGATGAAAGATGGAATGTCTGTTGGTGATGCACTGAAGCTTATAAAACAAAGTTCTGATGAAACTGGAACAGCGTTTAATGAATTATGGAGCAGTCAGGAAGCTGGAAAGGCTGCAATGGCTCTTTTGAATGACTCTGCCGGAGATTTCAATGAAACAATGGGATCAATGGCAAATGTTACAGATCTTGTCAGTCAGGGACTTGAAAAGATGGATACCCCATCCGCAAAAGTATCTAAATCACTGAACAGGATTAAGAACAGTGGAGTCGAACTTGGATCGGTTCTTTTAACAACGGTTACACCTTATATTGAGGTGTTTTCGCAAAAGGTCATAGAACTTACAAACAAATTCAATGCAATGCCAGATAGTCAGAAAAAGGTTATCCTGGTATTGCTTGCTATTGTTGAAGCCGTAACACCGGTACTCCTTGTTGTAGGGAAAGCGATTACAGCTTTTGGTCAGGTATATTCTGTGGCAGGAAAACTGGTTACGGGTCTTGGAAAACTGTGGGGTGTGTTTGCGGCGAATCCAGTGCTTATTGTGGTGGCGGTCCTAGCCGCAATTGTGGCGGCGTTTATTCATTTGTGGAACACTTCAGAATCATTCAGGAATTTCTGGATTAACTTGTGGAATGGAATAACCAGTACACTATCCTCTGCGTGGGAAACGATCAAGAATATAATTACAGTCGGCATTATGCTGATTGCCAGTATTATCAGTGCGGCAGTTCAGATCATAACTCTTCCATGGAGGTTTATATGGGAGAATTGCAAAGAATATATTATTGAAGCATGGAATTATATCAAGGCAGCAGTTTCATCTGCACTTGGCGTTATATCTAGTGTAATCAGTAATGCCTGGAATATCATTGCAAATTACTTGACGCGTATTCTGAGTAATATTAAGAATAAGTTTGTCAGCGAATGGAATGCGATAAAATCCCATGTATCCAGTGCAATAAATGGGATTAAGTCCAGTATATCAAATGGTCTTAATGGTGCAAAATCGACAGTAACTGGTGTATTGAACAGTATCAGGTCCGCATTTTCTTCTGTGTGGGATGGCTGCAAAAATATAGTTGGTAATGCAATTGGTCATATTAAGTCACTCATGAATTTCTCATGGAGCTTGCCGAGTTTGAAATTACCACATTTCAGTATTTCTGGAAAATTCTCACTTCATCCACCGTCTGTTCCGAAGCTTGGAATTGAATGGTACAAAAAGGCAATGGACGATGGCATGATCATGAATCAGCCGACTATTTTCGGTTATAACGCTAAGTCTAACCAGTTCCTTGCAGGTGGTGAAGCTGGATCTGAAACAGTAGTTGGTACACAGAATCTGATGGACATGATTCAGGAAGCTGTGAATAATGCCGGAAGTGGAAATGGTGACAGTGAAGCAACCCGTGCATTACTGGAAGCAATCTTTAATTGGATGCGGAATGGTGGATTGTACAAACTTCTGATTGATGTTCTGACGAACGGTGTAGAATTTGAATTTGACAATAGAGAAATTGCAAGGTTGGTGAAAAAGTATGCTTGATGTAGCAAGATACGTGAACCATCTGAACCAAAGTATTGACTTTGGTTCGGGTGGTATTTTTATTACAGATTCCGAACTTAGGAATTATGAATGGGAATATGATACTGATTATGACGAGATCACCAACTTCCATAAGGGTGTCAAGGCAAAGAAAATGAAGATCATCATTTCAGCAGCCACTGAGGAAGAAGGGATCGCAAAAAGAAATGCAGTCTTCCGGATTTTCGAAGCAGATATCCTTGCAAACCAGGCAGGAAAGTTGTATCAGGACGGCTATTACCTTAATTGCTATATCGTAGCATCGAAGAAAGCAAAGTGGTATCTGACAAAACGGTACATTGAGATCGAAGTTACCATTGCGACCGATCAGCCGGACTGGGTGCAGGAGAGAGAATTTAATTTCCTGAAGACAGAAGGAACAACCGTTGAAATGGACAATCTGAAGAAATATCCATACAAATACGGATATTATTATCTGAATCAGGTATCATCTTCCTCGATCAATAATGTTAGTATCACGGAATCAGATTTTGTGCTGCGGATATATGGTTCCGTATCAAAACCGCTTGTGAAGATTGGAGACAATACCTATCAGGTCAATGTTTCTTTAAATGCCGGTGAACGATTAGAGATTGATTCACAGAGAAAAACGGTTAAATTGGTGCATACTGACGGGTATGCTGAAAATGTTCTTTGGTCAGCCGTAAAAGAGTATTATATCTTTGAGAAAATTGTAGCTGGTACGCAGATCGTTGCGTGGAATGGTAGTTTTTCTTTCGATCTAATCTTGATTGACAAAAGGAGTGAACCATTGTGGAAGTAATGTATACAGACGTAAACAGGCTTCCACAAGGGAGCCTTGAAAAATATTCCGTTGATCTGGAACTCGGAGGCAATAATGACTTTGAGCTTCAAATGAATGTGAAAAATCACTGCATGAGTGCCGGATGCATCTGGTATGTAAAAGACGAAGAATACGGCGGTATTGTGGATGATGTAAAAGTCGACACAGAAAAATCCAAGGTATATTATTCCGGAAGAAGTTGGCGTGGTGTTCTGGAAAAGAAAGTGATCCGACCGGACACCGGAAAAGATTACCTGACAGTATCCGGTGATGTACATGATATTCTTGCATTGCTGATAAAGCGGTGTGATCTGGTAGATATGTTTGCTGTTCCGGATACGTCTTCCGGAATACAGATAAGCAATTATCAATTCCCGAGATACATCGATGCTTATTCAGGTATTGTAAAAATGCTGTCTGCTGTTGGGGCAAAGCTGAAAATAATTTACAACGACAAGGATTCTTGTGTGAATATATCAGCGGTTCCAATAAGTGATCTGTCAGAGAAATATGAGTATTCCGATGACTACGGAATGAAGATCATAATCGAAAAGAAAACCGGAGGGGTGAATCATCTGATCTGTCTCGGAGCTGGCGAATTGGCAGCCAGAACGGTGATTGATCTGTATGTAGATAAGACAGGAGCTATCACCGAAAAACAGGCGTATTTCGGAGAATATGAGATCGCAGAAACATACGATTATGGAAATTCTGAATCAGCTACAGAGCTGAAAGAAAAAGGAATTGAACATCTGAAGGAACTGAAAAGTTCGGATTCTGTCTCTGCATCGTTCAGTAAATTAGACGTGGATATCGGTGATATTGTTGGTGGAAGAAACCGGGCGACAGGAATTGTTCTGAAAGAGCCGGTCACGCAGGAAATTGTAAAAATAAAAAATGGCATAGAAACTATAACGTATAAGGTTGGTGAGGAATAACAATGGCAACAAATTATTTAGATACAGGAGATACAGGACGTGCAGTTAGTGCAGAATCTGACGGTGCACTATTTGCCGGGATTTTCGGAAGTGCAAAATATGTATTGGAAAATGGTAGCCAGTTAAAAGCGGAGGTACAGTCCAATAATATTGTAAAAATTTCTGATGGTGATGCGGTCATGTACGGGCGGCACGTAAGGATTCCAGCAAATGACAGCGCACTGGTTACGATTAACAATGGACATTCTGGAACGAACAGGATTGATCTGATCGTGTTCCGGTACACAAAGGATAGCACAGGAAAAGAAACGGTTGATCTGGTTGTGATCCAGGGAGAAGATTCCACCGGAACGGCTACAGCACCAACGGCGGTAGATGGAAACATTTTGACTGGTGCAATGCAGTCAGACTTCCCTCTGTATAGCGTGGAACTGAATGGAATCAATATTGTAAAGGTGAATCCGCTGTTTAATGTGATCGGTAATATCAGCAAGTTAAAGGAAGAGCTTACTGAATTAAATAGCAATTTGAAAACGGCAACTGCTGATTCTGGTTGGAAATATATGACTAATGCAAATAATCTTTCAGAAAAGCTAAAATTCCGCAAAATAGGTCACATGGTATTTGTTGCTGGATCGATAAGATTTTCAGATAATGGAAAATTTGCAAACGATCAGGCTCTCGGCAGTGTCCTGTCAGGAATGACACCAAATGGTTATGACGAATTCGAGTGTCTTATTCCGATAGCTATGCATAATGGTGGACCTGCTGGAACACAAGCACGTATATACATAAAAAATGGTGGAGTATATATCGTCGGTACAGATAGTGCCTCATTCGTAATGATTGCAACAACGGCTTATTTTAGCTAACTGGTATAAAAATAGCTCTTGTCGCAAAAAGAGTCCATGTGCCTCCATTTTTGTACGAAGTAATATGAAGCTTATCGCCTTTGCTACATTTTCCTGTAAAAGTAGAAACTAATTTGTAATAGTTTCCGTTATTTCCCATATTTACATTGTTTAATGCACAAGCGATTTCCTGTTTATAGCTTTCACTGCTGATATTGGAGGAAACTATAACGATGAAAGCATATGTAATGCCAGCTTTCAAAAAGCTATTGGTATCCAAATTTGCTGTTCCTTGCGCCGTTGAATCAATGAATATTGGTTTCCTGTTCTCTAAAACAGTGTTAGTTTTGGTTAAATTGCTATTTAATTAAGAATCACTCCTTACTGTCGTTAATAAAGTTACATGTAAAAATGCATATCAAAAACACCCGACCAGATGCCGAGTGTAAATAAAGCAGTTTATTTACTTATGCACTTAGATATTTTTTATGATGATACTTTACCGATTCCTGATCCACAGTGCAATAAAGCATCGTTGTCTCGGTTTTGGCATGCCCTGCCAATATAGATGCTTCCTGCAGTGGCATTCCTCGGTTTAATGCATTTGTTAAAGCCGTCCCTCGGAATCTATGCGGATGCGCTTTTTCCACACCTGCACGCCTTCCGGTTCGCCGGATCATGTCTTCTATGCCGGCTTTCGTTAATCGGTTGTATGGTTTTCTTGTCCCAACAAATAATGCAGGATTGTTATCGGTTCTGCTCTGCAGGTATTCCTGGAGATACATGTTCGTCCTTTCATTTAAGTAGACCGTCCTTTCTTTTCCGCCTTTACCATATACTATAAGATCTTTACTACTCCATCGGATATCCTCTATGTTTAGGTTTTTCAGCTCGGATACGCGAACAGCTGTTGAATACAAAAATTCCATCATGGCTTTGTCCCGGAGCACCTTGCAATTTCTCAGTAGCATCTCCCGATCTGTGTCACTAAAAGGTCTCTTAATCCTCTTTTCCACCTTGATCTGTTCTACCAGTACCATTGGATTTCGTCTTACTCGGTCCCTGTCTCGAAGCCATCCAAAGAAGCTGCTATAAGCAGCACGTACTCCTTTTAGCGTACTGTTCTTAACTTTGCGGATGCTCTTATAGGCTCTCAGATACCCAGATATATCTCCATCTGTGATATTCGCCACCGGTTTATTTACATAGGATAGCAATCTTGTAAGCTCATATCGATATCGCTTTACTGTCTCAACAGTTTTTCCTTCCAATGCTCGCGACATAAGATAATCTTCCAGATCTATCCGCCAAGAATCATCAACCACCTGCAGCTCCGTCTGTAACACAATCTCACATCCAGAAAATACCATGTACAGTACATTCTTCAACTCCCGGAGGCTTTCCTCTTCCAAAACCGTTTGCATTTTACGCAGCACTTCCATTATCTTTTGTTCCATACCGTTCCGCTCCTTTTTGCTTTCAGTATAGCTCAAAGCTCTCTGAATACGGAATGAGTTACTGAATTAAATAGCAAAACGGAGAAAACCGAACTAACAGATGAACGGATTGTTGGAAAAATTAACGGAAAAAATTTGTACGAAAAAATCGTGCTAGTAAATAGTATCACGCTTAGTAAGAGTGCAAATCTTGTCAAAGCGTACATTCCTCATGATGTTCCTGTAATAAATCAGGTTATTTCATGTGAAGTATTATGCGGAAGATACAAATTGCCATACATTGACGAAACAGGAATAGTTCATACTTTTTTGTACATGGTAGATGAAAAAAAATTTACTTTAATGAATGACGCCGAGTGGAAAAACTATGCATTTAAATTTATTTTACGCTACACAAAATATGACTAATTGCCTTATGATGCTTTCGCACGCCAAGTAAACCATGTACTTCCAGATCTGTATCCGTATATCAAATAACCTTCGGGAAGAACTCCGATCAGTACACCATCTTTTCCAGTAGCAGCAAAAATACCTTTGGAAAATCTGGTTACTTTGTCGAAGGGTTCATCAGCATTCCAAATATATGAATACTGCTCCTGTGGCAATTCTTTTATTGGTATTGTCAATCCAGATCTTCCTATGAATGCATTTTTACTTAAAATATTTTGCGTTTTGCTATTTAATTAAGAATCACTCCGGAAAGGAGTAACATGAAACTTATTTTCAACGATGCCACAGAATTAACTATCCAGTCAGCGGATATTCAGGCGGGTGGAAACCTTCTGATCCGTACCATATCCGAAACTCCGGAAAAACTCAAGATGCTTTTCCAGGATACGACAAAGACACGGAAAATGATTGTTAAGGAGCGGGAGGATGTTCTTGTAACTTATGAGAATTATGAAAACTTCTATAGCATCACGGAATACACAGGAGGGATCTTCGGTGTGGCGATGTGCAAGAAGGAGGATCTGCCAGAAGTAAAGGCAGAAATCCAGAATGCTGCAGTTATGGTTGCACAGATCCAGGCGCAGGAGCTGACAGATTTACAGGCTCTGCAGGTACAAGCCATCTATCCAGAGTGGTCAGAGGATGGTGTAGAATATGCCAAGGATTATAAGATCCAGTATAATAACATCCTGTATAAGTGCGTCCAGGCACACACTAGTCAATCAGATTGGGCGCCGGGGGTAGCGCCGAGCTTGTGGACAGCTATTGCAAATCCGTCAAGCTCTGGAACTAAGGAGAACCCAATTACGGTGCCGGAAATGGTAACAACGGCAGGAATGGAGTATGTAAAGGGTAAGTATTACAGTTGGAATGAAAAGGTTTATCTGATGAACCGTGTAGGAATGACAGACGGAGAGAGCATAATCCTTTACTTCTCGCCGGATACATTGGTTGGTCAGTATTTTGAAGAAGTCTAAATACTACATTACAAACTGATATCGAAAAATGTCGAAATAAGTTGAAAATTTCCCGAACATTACTTTGTTTGTTACAATCAAAAGAAAAAATGCAGAAGGGTAATGAAATGAAAGAAAAATGTGAATTTTGTAGCAGAAAAATTATGTTCGGGAAAAAGGACAGAACAAAGTTGATTGGTGCACGTCCTATAGTTTTGAAAAAGGGCGGCAAAGTGAGAAGGCTGGAGGTGTGGCTGTTTGGTGGTGAGTTAGACGAGAAGGCTGTAATGCATATCGGGGTGTGCGATTACGGAAGCGTTGAAGATATTTTTGAAATGAGGATACCGATCAGATTTTGTCCGATGTGTGGTGAGAAATTATAATAACAGGATGGAAAGGCAGACTCTTCGGAGCTGTCTTTTTATAATTGGAGAAAAATATGGATATCAGAGCAAAACCAGAAAAATCATTTTCATAAAATATACGAAAGTGAGAATAAAATATTGAAAGCATTTTTATTACAAACATATATGATCGCACTACCGATTTTTCTTGGATACATCGTGTGGCTGCTACAGGAGCAGAAGAAAAAGCAAGCTACAGATGCAAAGGAACGTGATGCCAGGATTGCGGAAGAAAAAAAAGTCCGTAACGCTAATAGTGCTGGAACAATGCTACTTTTGAGAGTACAGCTTATCGAATACCACGACAAGTATATGAAACTTGGAACAATACCGTCATATGCATATGAAAATTTCTGTGAGATGTATAAAGCGTATCACAGGCTAGGCGGTAATGGAATGATAACGAAAATGATGCATGAAATAGAAGAATTGCATCTGAAAGAAAAAGGAGATTAAGGCTATGGAACAGATTTTAAATTATGTGAAACCAGAACTGGTTGTAGTCGCAATTGCACTATATTTTGTTGGAATCGGTCTGAAAAATACCGAAAAGGTTGCAGACAAGTATATTCCAGTAATCCTCGGTATTATTGGAATCGTGATTTGCGGAATTTATGTGGTGGCGACTTGCGACCTTAAAGGCACACAAAATATTGCAATGGCTATTTTTACGGCAATTGTACAGGGAATTTTAGTGGCTGGACTTAGTAATTATGTGAACCAGTTGATTAAGCAGATGAATAAGGACGAATAGGCACATACAGACGAAGCTATTTGTTTGATCGCCAAAAGTTAGCGGTAGAAAGGAAATGTTATGGCATTAAATGGAATTGACATCAGTAGCTGGCAAAACGGGATCAATCTTGCGGTTGTACCATGTGATTTTGTGGTGATCAAGGCGACAGAGGGGATAAATTATGTAAATCCGGATTATGAGAGAGCCTACCGACAGGCGAAGGCTTCCGGCAAATGTCTGGGAGTCTACCACTATGCCAATGGCGGAAACATCCAGGCAGAAGCGGATTACTTCCTGAGTAATGTAGGTGATCGACTCGGAGAAGCTATTTTAATCCTGGACTGGGAAGTAGGAAACAATGTTTCTTTCGGGAACTGCGATTATGCCTGGTGCAAAGGATGGTTGGACTATGTATATGAAAAGACTGGAGTGCATCCAATTTTATATTGCTCCCAGTCGATTGCATACAAATTCGATAACATAGGCAACTATGGCTTATGGATCGCACAGTATGCGGATAACGATCCAACTGGATATCAGGACGCACCGTGGAATGAGGGAGAGTATACCTGTGCAATCCGGCAGTATACGTCTTGCGGAAGGCTTGCTGGATATGACGGAAATCTCGATCTGGATAAATTCTACGGAAGCAAAGAGGACTGGGGCAAATATACCGTCAGCGACAAGACGAACGTAGTTGTTCCGGAACAACCAGAAGCTCCGAAGCCGGCAACAGTAACACCGGAAGGCTCAACCTTAGATCTGGCATACAAGACAATGCTCGGAGAGTTTGGCAATGGAGAAGACAGAATCCGGAACCTTGGAACCAGATACGAAGAGGTACAGAACTTCATAAATCATATCTGGATTACAAGTACGGACAATCTGGCGCAGGAAGTATTATCCGGCAGATATGGAAATGGAGATGTGCGCAAGACGGTCCTTGGCAGCCGATATAACGATGTGCAGGATCAGGTTAATGACGGAAGCGCACAATACTATACCGTGCAGAGCGGGGATACGCTTTCAAGTATCGCCAGTAAATACGGCACATCTTACCAGACAATCGCACAACTTAATGGCTTATCCAATCCAAATCTGATTTATACGGGACAGAGGCTACGGGTGAAATAATTGGTGTTACTAATTTGTTACTAAATGAGGAAGATTTGAGCATATTTGGGAAGTAGTAGAATCTGAACAAATGGCGAAAATACGTTGTTTTCAATACTGTAAGAAAAGGAGATTTTATAGTATAATATAACAAAAGAGAGGCGGTGGATACGATGAAGAATTATTCAAAGGATATAAGCAGACAATATCATATTCAGGTGGCCAACGGGGAAGTCGGCCGTTATGTCATTCTCCCGGGAGATCCAAAGCGCTGCAAAAAAATAGCACAGTATTTTGAAGATCCGGTGATGATTGCGGATAACCGGGAATTTATCACTTATACAGGAACTTTAGATGGCGTAAAGGTAAGTGTCACATCTACCGGAATTGGGGGACCATCAGCAGCAATTGCGATGGAAGAATTAGTCAGATGTGGAGCTGATACGTTTGTACGGATTGGAACCTGCGGTGGGATACAGCCGGAAGTAAAAAGTGGGGCTATTGTAGTTGCTACGGGTGCCGTCAGAATGGAAGGGACTAGCAAAGAATATGCGCCGATCGAATATCCGGCAGTGGCAGACCTTATGGTGGTGAACGCACTGGTCAGTGCTGCGAAGGAAAAGGACTGTGAATTTTATACCGGAGTGGTACAGTCAAAAGATGCATTTTACGGACAGCATGAACCGGAGATGATGCCGGCAGGTTATGAACTGATCAATAAATGGGAAGCCTGGAAGAAACTGGGATGTCTGGCATCAGAGATGGAGACGGCAGCACTTTACATTGTGGCAGCAAAGCTTCATGTACGCGTAGGTGCTTGTTTCCTTGTAATGGCAAATCAGGAAAGAGAAAAACTGGGACTTGAAAATCCGGTAGTACATGATACAGATATGGCAGTACAGGTGGCAGTGGAAGCCATCAGAAAGTTGATCAAAGAGGATCGGTAAATGAAAGAAACAATATATAAACGAATCTTTGTGATCGTTCTGGATTCGCTCGGAATTGGTGCAATGCCTGATTCTGAGAAATTCGGTGACAGGGATGTAGATACATTTGGTCATATTTTAGACAGAATGGGAACACTGGAGATTCCAAATCTTCAGAAGCTTGGTATGCTGAATCTGCATACCGGGGGAAAGATGTATGGAATCGAGAATCCGATTGGAAAAATTACCAGACTGAAAGAGGCGAGTAACGGAAAAGATACGATGACCGGACACTGGGAAATGATGGGAATTTATACAGAAAAACCATTTAAAACCTTTACCGAACATGGATTTCCACCGGAACTGATCGCAGAACTGGAAAAACGTTGCGGGAAAAAAGTGATTGGAAACCGTAGTGAGAGCGGAACAAAGATCATTGAAGAACTTGGGGAAGAAGAAATTGAAACAGGTGCAATGATTGTCTATACCTCTGCGGATTCTGTATTGCAGATTTGTGGAAATGAAGAGACATTTGATCTGGCAAATCTGTACCGGTGTTGTGAGATCGCAAGAGAGATCACGATGAAGGATGAATGGCGCGTGGGACGAGTCATTGCAAGACCGTATGTAGGAAAGAAAAAAGGTGAATTTAAAAGAACCAGCAACCGCAGGGATTATGCACTTGAGCCGACCGGAAAGACTGCACTTGACGCACTGAAAGATGCGGGAAAGGATGTGATCGCAGTCGGAAAGATCCATGATATCTTTTGCGGGGAAGGAATCACAGAATCGTATCATTCCAACAGCTCCGTGCATGGAATGGAGCAGACCATTGAGATTTGCAAAAAAGATTTTGACGGACTGTGCTTTGTAAATCTGGTTGATTTTGATGCACAGTGGGGACACCGGCGCGATCCGGTTGGCTACGGACATGAGATTGAGAGATTTGATAAAAATCTTGGAATTTTGCTGGATGATCTGCGGGAGGATGATCTTCTTATTATTACCGCCGATCATGGAAACGATCCGACCTACACAGGAACCGATCATACACGGGAATATGTACCGTTTTTGGCGTATTCCAAAAAGATGGATGAGGGTGGCGTGATTATGGAGAAAAATACCTTTGCAGTGATCGGGGCAACGGTCACAGATAATTTTGGTGTAAAAATGCCGGAAGGAACGATCGGGCATTCGATTCTGAATGAACTTATTTAGCAAGAAAAAGCAGGAAAAAAGAGAATGAAAAAAGAACAAATTAAAAAAATGATAGAAATCGCGCTTTCTCAGCTTGCATATTCTTATACCCCTTATTCTGACTTTAAAGTGGGAGCTGCGCTGCTTGGAAAGAATGGACGGATATATACGGGATGCAATATTGAAAATGCGGCTTATACACCGACAAACTGTGCGGAGCGTACCGCATTTTTCAAGGCAGTCAGCGAAGGAGTAAAAGAATTTGATGCAATCTGTATTGTAGGGGGAAAGGGCGGTGTTGTGACAGAGTATGCACCGCCGTGCGGAGTATGCAGGCAGGTCATGATGGAATTCTGCGATCCGGAGACATTTCAGATCATTCTTGCAATAGATGCAAAGCAATATGATATCTATACCTTGAAAGAAATGTTGCCAAAAGGTTTCGGACCATCCAATCTTACAGAATGAAAAAGGACTTAGACTCTAAAAGAAGATTTTTGAAGAAAAGGAAAAAGAGAAGGAATGAAAAATGACACAGGAAACCTTGAAAGAATTACCAAAGATTGAGCTTCACTGTCATCTGGACGGTTCTCTTAGCAGACCATTTATTGAAAAAAGGCTTGGAAGAACTGTAAGACCTGAAGAACTCAGTGTTTCAGAAAACTGTACAAGTCTGAATGAATATCTGGAAAAATTTGACCTTCCCGGCAGATGTATTATGGATGAAGAGGGACTTTCAGGAGCTGCGTATGATCTGCTCTCCCAGATGAACGAAGAAAATGTCTGTTATGCGGAGATCCGTTTTGCTCCACTTCTGTCAGAGACAAAAAAGATGGACAGCCGGAAGGGGATCGAAGCAGTAATCAGCGGAATGGAGCAGGGGAAAAAAGATTTTGGAATCGAGTATGGTGTGATCGTCTGTGCAATGCGGCATCACAGCACTGAGGATAATATGCGGATGATCAAGACGGCAAGAGAATATCTGGGATCCGGAGTTTGTGCAGCAGATCTTGCAGGAGCAGAAGCATTGTATCCGATGTCTGAATTTATGGATATTTTTACAGAGACAAAGAAGATGGGAATGCCATTTACACTCCATGCCGGAGAATGTGGAAATCCACAGAATGTCATAGATTCGATAAACGTGGGAGCTGGAAGGATCGGGCATGGGATCGCGATGCGTGGCAACCAGGAGATCCGAAAAATGGTCAAAAAAGCAGGTATTGGTATCGAGATGTGTCCGATCAGCAATTTACAGACCAAATCTGTAAACAGCATGGCGGAATATCCGATGCGGGAATTTCTGGATGCAGGGTTAAAAGTATCGGTCAACACAGATAACCGAACGGTAAGTAACACCAGCCTTACGAAAGAACTGGAATTTATTCAGAAAAATTATGGAATCCGGGACGAAGAAATCCTTCTGATGATGAAAAATGCAATTGATACTGCATTTGCCGATGATTCTATAAAAGATAAAATTTGCAAAATGCTGAAATAAAGAAACTACAAACAGAGAGGATTGACTCTGAAGAATAATAGAAAAGAGGAATTCTGTATGAGCAATGAAATTTATAAAAAGCTGGAAATATGCCGGAAAAGCATTCTCCAAAAAACGAATTTTAAACCGGAAGTGGCAGTGATTCTGGGCTCCGGTCTTGGCGAATACGCATCAAAAATCAAGATAGAACAGATCATTCCATATATAGAAATTGAAGGTTTTCCGGTGTCGACAGTGGTGGGACATAAAGGACAATTTGTATTTGGTTATGTAAAAGAAGTTCCGGTTGTGATCATGCAGGGACGTGTGCATTATTATGAAGGGTATCCGGTAACAGATGTGGTGCTTCCGGTGCGGCTGATGGGAATGTTAGGCGCAAAGAAGCTGATTCTTACCAATGCATCAGGCGGAATCAATACCGGATTCCATCCGGGCGATCTCATGCTCATCACAGACCAGATTATGAGTGGAATCCCTAATCCACTGATCGGTGCCAATGTCGAAGAACTTGGAACCCGTTTTCCGGATATGAGTGAAGCCTATAGTGAACGGATGCAGCAGATCATAAAGAAAGAAGCCCAAAAACTCGGCATTCCTCTGAAAGAAGGTGTATACCTTCAGCTTACCGGTCCATCTTATGAAACTCCGGCAGAAATCCGTATGTACCGCACCTGTGGGGCTGATGCCGTAGGCATGAGCACCGCCTGCGAGACGATCGCTGCCCGCCACATGGGAATCGAAGTCTGTGGCATCTCCTGTATCACCAACCTCGCCGCCGGCATGACATCACAACATCTGAACCACCAGGAAGTCCAACAAACCGCCGACCGGGTGGCTGAGCAATTCCAGGAATTACTGACAGCAATCATTACCCACGTATAAGAAACGGAACATATATCTGAATTTACCCAGAACCAGGTCCAAGGGGCTGTGAAAAAAGAATAGTCCCGAAAAAAAGAAAGACCAAGAGTTTATATTGAACTCAAGGTCTTTCTTTCTGTTATAATTAATTTGTGACAAAAAATAATAACATAATCTATTCTAACCCAAAACAGGCAATTTTGCCAATGCTAATTCAAGATTATCTGGACATCTGTGATCCAGTGCTGACTTTTGACAGATTTATGGGAGGAATCGAACTGGAGAAATATCTGAAAAATATTCCGCAACATTATACAGGAAGACTCAGATATGACCCGGTCAGCATGCTGAAGACAGTTTTGTTCGGATTTATGGCGAATGGCTATATATCATTACGTGAGTTGGAGGACCAGTGTAAAGTCAATCTCCGCTTCATGTATCTCATGGATCATCAAACACCTTCTTATCGTACCTTCGGTTACTTCATTAACGAGGTACTTGCTGATTCCATTGAAGAGATATTTCAAGACATAAACAAAAAAATTTTCGAGACAGAACATGTGGATCTCCAACACCTATACATCGATGGATCCAAGTTTGAAGCAAATGCGAATAAATATTCCTGGGTATGGAAAAAATCAACAGAAAAATCCAGATACCGTGTCTTCGATAAAATTACTACACTTTTTGCGGAAATCAATGAAGAACTGACATGTACAGGGATAAAGCTTTGTATCAATAGTGAGTATGCGCCAGAGTATCTGAAAGAAGCTGCCGAACAGTATGCAGAAGCCTGGCAGATTGATGAAACCGCGTTTGTTCATGGCAGGGGACATCGCAAAACTACACAGCAACGGCATTATGAGAAACTCAGGGAGTATGCTGCTAAGTTAGAAGAATACGTGAAAAAAATCAAAATCTGTGGGGAGGATCGCAACAGCTACTCGAAAACAGATCATTCGGCTACTTTTATGCGAATCAAGACAGATTACATGGGAAATGACCAGCTGCTTCCGGCTTATAATGTACAGGTTGGTGTTGCAGATGAATACATTGCTGTTGTTGATGTAAATCAGTATCGCTCAGATATGGATTGTTTTGTTCCGTTGATGAACAAGTTTTATACTACATATGGCTTTTATCCGAAGTATCCAGTGGCAGATGCCGGATATGGTTCTTACAACAATTACATCTTTTGTGAACAGCATGGAATGGAAAAGTATATGAAATTCACCATGTTCAAGAAAGAGACTACTGACATGAAGTATCATAAAGATCCATTCCGAGCAGTAAATTTTCCAATCGGGGAAGACGGAATCATGCGTTGCCCAAACGGGAAAAACTTTTATCTTCAGTATCGAAAAAACGTAAAAGGGAACAAGTATGGGCGTCAGGAAGAAGTGTATCAGTGTGAAGACTGCTCCGGCTGTCCATACGCAGAACAATGTAAAAAGACAGACAAAAACCGTACTGTTCGGATCAACCGCGAACTTACAGCGATGCATCAGGAAGTGATAGAAAATCTCGAAAGTATCCAGGGAGCGCTTCTAAGGATGAACAGATCCATTCAGGCAGAAGGTACCTTTGGTATCATGAAAAACGACCGGTGGTACAAAAGAATTGTCCGAAGAGGAATAAAATCTGTATTGCTTGAAGTATTTCTCGTTTCTATCGGACACAATCTTTATAAATATCACAACAAGCAGAAAAAAGTTGCAACTGCCGCATAGGATTCATAATGGCATTCTCATGGGGGAAGGGGGATTATACGCTTTTTTGTGAAATATAATTACTGTTGTATTTATAAGAAAAAGGACGCATGAAAAAACTTTCGTTTTTTCACACGCCCCGCCGACCGTCCTCTTGCAATTCCGAGTTGAGGCATTGTGTAAGAATTTTGCCAACGAGGTCATTAACAGTAGAAAGACAAAGAGCATAAAATACCGCATACAGTATTTTATGCTCTTTATCTCATCACTCTTTTCAAAATTTTACTCAACTTCAAACGGAATCTCGTACTTTGCAAAAATCCGCTGCGCCATCTTGTCCCATGCCTGCTCCAGTGATTTGTCCAGCGTGAACAGGTTCATAGATGTTCCTGTCGTACAGCTAAGTTTTGTCCCGTCATATTTAAAATTCAGGTACAGTCCCTGCACATCTGCCGGAGCAAATGAAAGATGTTCCTGTTCGAGAAGCCGTGCAATATTTGGTGCTGACATAGAAAGAACAAAATGAAATCCCAGCGGAGTACGCTTTCCTTTGATCAGAGAAAGGCAAAACTCGCGAAGTTCCTTCCAGAGAGCATATTCCCGGTCATCTAGAGCTTCTTTTTCTTCAGCACTGAAGAAATCTTTTTTCAGTCGTCCGTTAAATTGAAAGGTATTAAAAGTTGTGATATCTCCTTCAATAAATAAAAAGGAATCAAATGCAGGATGCAGTAAAAGTGCGTTCATGCATTTTTTTGTATCCAGAGAAAAAATAAGCATAGACTTCCTCCCGTCATCAGTGTAATAGTATCAGTATAGCATAAATCTTGAGATATGCATAAGAATTTGATACAATACGGAAAAGAAAAAGGATGGATAACAAGATGAAAATAGAATTAAACCGGGATCAGATCAAATACATTGCAGTGTTTACTATGCTGCTCAATCACGTTGCAAATATATTTCTGCAACCAGGAACCTTTGCCTGCGAAGCACTAAAGGATATCGGTTATTTTACAGCACCGGTCATGTGCTGGTTTCTGGTTGAAGGATACCGTTATACAAGGTCAGTAAAAAAATATGCCGGAAGACTGCTGATCTTTGCTGTCATTTCACAGCTTCCGTATTATCTGGCATTTGCGCGGAATCATCTGGCACCGTGGTATACTTTAAATATGATATTTACACTTTTTCTGTGCCTGTGTCTGATGATCGCAGAGGAAAAAATATCAGATCCGGGAAAGAAAAGTCTGGTTGTATTGGGAATTATAGCAGTAAGCAGTATCTGTGACTGGGCAATTCTGGCTCCATTGTATACGCTTTGGTTTTACCGGGCAGGAGAGGATCCAAAGCGCCGGAAAAAGGCTTTTTTTATTGCAGCACTTGTTCTGGGGATTACGGTGACAGCAGAACTTCCGGGAGTTGCAGGAATCGCAGCTGGAGCAGGGGCAATGATTGCAGTACTGGCAGCGGGAGGCTGTGTTTTGGTATTTTATAACGGAAAAAAATCACAGAAACATTTTCTTGTGAAAAAGTATTTTTTTTACGTGTTTTACCCTGCACATTTGGTGATTTTGGCATTATTAAAGATTTGACTTTTATAATAGAAGAAAGTAAAATGAATAGGTTAGAGTATTTATCACATGATTCAATGAAAATGAAACTCATATTTTAATAAAAGATAGGATGCATAGCATGAAGAAAAGAACGATGGAGAAAGAAAATCAGGCAGAAGAAAGAAGAAAAAAAATTCTGATGGAAATTGCAGGAACGGTTGTTGTACTGACTGTAATCGTAAGTATTGGTCTTTCGCATCTTGGAACAGATAAGGTGAATACATCAGCAGGAGTAAAAGCAATCAAGAAGCTGGAAAAAGCAGATGTATCTGAGGTGGAGACCAAAATTTCAAATATTGAGAAAGAAGAAAAACAGGCGACAGAGGACTGGCAGAACCGTCCGTTGTCCGAAAAATTTGCGCATGCGGTGATTCTCGGAGATTCGATCACAACCGGTTTTACCGTATATGATGTGCTTGATACTTCTAAGGTTGTAGCGGAAAAAGGAATGCACCTTGATCAGACCGGTGATCTGATCAGGACAGCAGCAGAGTTAAAGCCGGAAGTCCTCTTTCTGGCACTTGGACTGAATGACATTTCCGGAACAGATGGAGATACAGATGCATTTATTGAAAAATACAAAGCGGTACTTGCAAATGTGCGTGAGCAGATGCCCGATGCAGTGCTCTATATCAACTGTGTTCTTCCTGTTTCCGCCCAAAAAGAAGAAGAAGAGCCGGTTTATGCCAAGATTCCGGATTATAATACCGCACTTAAAGCAATGTGTGATGAAGAAGAAATTACATTTATCGATAATACAGAGATCGTAAAAGATGAGTATTATGAGCAGGATGGCGAGCATATGAAGGCGGAGTATTATCCAATCTGGGCAGAACATATGGCGGAGGTGGCCGGAATATGACAAAGAAAAAAGGGGAATTTACAGTTCTGCGTAATATCAGAGCTGGGATGGTAATTATTTTGCTTATCTATATCGGTCTGATCTTTCAGTCTAAGGGAGACAGCGATACACCGTTTGCAGATGTACAGAAAGCGGTTGTGGATGCGGCAGATGACAAGAACATGACACTTGCCGGAACCCAGGAGATCAAGAGATTCTATGGGATCAATCCAAAGGATTATGAAGATATAACACTGTATTATACGAATGAAACAATGGGAGTCAACGAGCTCCTTCTGGTGAAAACAAAGGACGAGAATGAGGCAGAGGCAGTTGAGAAAGCCGCAGAACAGCGAAAAAAGACACAGCTCGATAATTTTGAAGGATATGGGGCCGAGCAGGTAAAGCTTCTGGATGCTTCGATCATTAAGACGAAAGGTACATACGTGCTTTTTGTTATTTCACCAAAAGCTGAAACTGTAGAAAAGGCGTTTACAAAGAGCCTGAAGTAGATAAAAGGAAACGAAAAAGTTATGTTATTTAGTAGTCTGGTATTTTTGTTTACATTTTTGCCAATTACACTGTTGGTATATTATTTGGTGCCGCGTAAGGTAAAAAATGTGGTACTTTTGATCGCTTCCCTCATATTTTATGCGTGGGGAGAGCCGGTCTATATCTTCCTGATGCTGATTTCCATTCTGTTCAATTATTTTTGCGGAATGGACATTGCATTAAAAGCAGGAAGAAAATCGCAGGTGCGCAGTCTGATCTTTACGATCGTTGTAAACCTGTTTATTCTTGGATTTTTCAAATATTACGGATTTATCGTGACAAATTTAAATGCGATCCTTCCGTTCTATATTCCATATAGAAAACTGGAGCTCCCAATCGGAATTTCTTTCTATACTTTCCAGACATTGTCTTACATCATTGATGTATATAGGGGAAATGTAGACGTACAGGTAAATCTGATTGATTTCGGAACCTATGTTACAATGTTCCCACAGCTGATCGCAGGTCCGATCGTACAGTATGCAGATGTGGAGAGACAACTGCGTGAAAGAAAGGAATCACTGACGAAGTTTGGATACGGTGCCTGGTTCTTTGTGATAGGACTGGCAAAGAAGGTGCTTCTGGCGAATACGATTGGTTCGATTTATGAAAATATCGCGGCGATGGATGGAATGTCAGTAGTGACTGCATGGCTTGGATGTCTTGCCTACACTTTCCAGATTTATTTCGATTTCAGCGGTTATTCGGACATGGCAGTCGGACTTGGAAAGATGTTCGGATTTGAGTTTATGCAGAACTTCAATTATCCGTATATTTCCAAAAGTGTTACCGAGTTCTGGAGAAGATGGCATATTTCGCTGGGATCATGGTTCCGCGAGTATGTGTATATTCCGCTTGGAGGAAACAGGGTAACGGTTCCGCGGCATTTACTGAATCTTCTGATCGTATGGTTCCTGACCGGTCTCTGGCATGGGGCAAGCTGGAACTTTGTAGTATGGGGGCTCTTCTACGGAGTGATCCTCATTACTGAAAAATATTTTACAGGAAAAATACTTGCAAAGCTGCCGGAGGCAGTCCAGACACTTTACACAATGATTCTGGTCATGCTCGGCTGGGTACTGTTCTTCAGCCCGACACTCGGAAGTGCACTTACCTGGATCGGCAATATGTTCGGACAGGGTGCAACCGGATTTATGGACAGCCAGGCATTGTACCTGATCATGCGAAACTGGCTCTTCTGGGTGGCAGGGATCATAGGAAGTACACCGTTTATGCATCTGCTCGGAAAGCGGCTGGTATTTAATGAGGAAAGACCGCATACGGTTCTGGCAGGCTGCCTGATGACAGGACTGTTTGTGCTGTGTGTGGCATATCTGGTGACAGAAAGTTACAATCCATTTTTATATTTTAGATTTTAAGGAAAGACAATGGTAGAAGGAAAGAATAATAAACAAAAAAACAGAACAAAGTATTTTCTGCCAGGAGGGAAAAAACAGATCCAGGCAGTATGTGCGTTTTTATTTCTGGGAGTCCTTATTCTCAGCTGCGGAGTAAACCTTATGCATAAAGACAGGCAGATGTCAGAAAAAGAAATGCGTATGCTGGCGCAGAAACCGGAAATTTCTCTTTCCGGAATTGCTTCCGGAAGGTTTATGGAGCAGTACGAGGAGTATGTATCGGATCAGTTTGCAGGAAGAGATACCTGGGTAAGAATCAAGACATTTGCGGACAGTGTGGCGGGGAGGACAGAAGAAGGTGGTGTTTTCAAAGGAAAGGATCATTATCTGATGGAAGATGTTGCTGTGGCAGATGAAAGTGATCTGAAAGAGAATCTGGATGCAATGAAGAATTTTAAAGAGCGTTATCCGGATATCCAGATGCATATGATGCTGGTTCCGAATGCGGCAAATGTTATGGAGGACAAGCTTCCGGCATTTGCGGTGACTGCCAGTCAGAGCAGACAGATCAGCCGTGTAAAGGCAGAACTTGGAGATTCTTATGACTGGATCGATGCAGAAAAAGTACTGGATGCTCACAAGGATGAAGCAATTTATTATCACACGGATCATCACTGGACTTCTCTTGGTGCATGGTATGCATTCCAGGGAGCAAAGACACAGCTTGGACTGGATAAGAGTGAAGAAATTAAGATGAAAGCCTATGCGGTATCGGATTCTTTTAACGGAACGTTATCCGCAAAGAGTGGATATGAGACAGATTATAAGGAACCAATCTATATTTATCTGCCAAAGAGTGCGGATGCACCACAGGTTGCAGTCAATTATGTGGAAGAACAGAAAAAGAGTGCTTCTATGTATGATTCATCCAAACTGGATGAGAGAGATCAATATTCCGTATTCTTCGGTGGAAATCATGCAATGATCGATATCCAGTCAACACAGACAGAAAAACGCAGACTTCTGGTGTTCAAAGATTCATATGCAAACTGTTTTCTTCCGCTTCTGGCTCCGTATTACCGGGAAATCGTTGTGATCGACCCTCGTTATTATACCGGTAAATTAAGTTCTGTGATGTCAGATAAACAGTTTGATGATGTGCTGTTCCTGTATAATGCCAATACATTCATTGAAGATCGGATGCTGGCGGGGGTACTGGATGAGAATTAACAGGAGAAAAACATGGCAAATAAAATAGAAAAGCAGTTTCTGGACACGGAAAATAAAGGACCGGTCCGGCTGAACAAATATTTAAGTGAAGCTGGTGTATGTTCCAGAAGGGAAGCGGATAAACTGATAGCAGCCGGACAGGTGACGGTTGACGGTGTGCGTGCAGAGACCGGAATGAAGGTAGAGCCGTGGCAGGTTGTCCGGATTGGGAAAAAGCAGGTATCCAGACAGGAAGAGATGATCGTGCTTGCGGTCAATAAGCCGCGTGGAATTGTCTGTACTGAGGAAAGACGGGAGAGAGACAGTATTGTACGTTTCCTTAACTATCCGGTACGGATTACTTATGTAGGACGTCTGGATAAGGATTCGGAAGGGCTGCTTCTTATGACGAACAACGGCGACATTATCAACCGGATGATGCGTGCGGCAAATAAACATGAAAAAGAATATAAAGTTACAGTTGATAAGCCCGTGACAGATGAATTTCTCAAGGAGATGGCAGGCGGTGTCCCGATCCTGGATACTGTCACAAGACCATGCCAGGTAGAAAAGCTTGGAAAATATAAATTTAAGATCATTCTGACACAGGGACTCAACCGGCAGATCCGCCGGATGTGTGAGGCACTTGGCTACGAGGTAAAGGAGCTGCGGAGAGTGCGGATCATGAATATCGAACTTGGTAATTTAAAGCCGGGAGAATACCGGAAGGTTACGGATCAGGAACTGAATGAACTCTATGAGCTGATCAGGGATTCAAAGTCAGAGCCGACACCGTGGAACAATAATTAAAAGTGTGGATTTGGATATGGATAAGATGAAAAGGATGCAGGAGCTGGTAGAGCTTCTGAATAAAGCCGGAAAAGCTTATTATCAGGATGCGCAGGAAATTATGAGCAATTATGAGTATGATGCGCTGTATGATGAACTGAAAGGTCTGGAAGAAGAGCTGGGAACCGTTATGGCTTCCAGTCCGACGGTGAATGTAGGATATGAAGTATTAAGTGAGCTTCCGAAAGAACGTCATGAGTCACCGATGCTTTCTCTTGACAAGACAAAAGAAGTGGCAAGGCTGAAGGAATTTGTCGGAGACCAGATGGCTGTGATCTCATGGAAGATGGATGGTCTGACGATCGTTTTGACCTATCGTGACGGCGAACTTTTTAAGGCAGTTACAAGAGGAAATGGGGAAGTCGGTGAGGTCATTACCAACAATGCGAAAGTATTTAAAAACGTGCCGCTTCATATTCCGTATAAAGGAGAACTGATCCTGCGAGGGGAAGCGGTGATCGGTTACAAAGATTTTGAGCGGATCAATGAAGAAATTGCTGACGTGGATGCAAAATATAAGAATCCACGGAATCTGTGCAGTGGTTCTGTCCGCCAGCTGAACAACAAGATCACGGCACAGAGAAACGTAAAATTCTATGCATTTACCCTGGTACGTGCAGAAAATGTGGATTTCCACAATTCCAGAAAAGAACAGCTTGACTGGCTGGAACATCAGGGATTTGATGTGGTGGAGCATTATCTGGTGACAAGGGAAGAACTGGATGAGAAGGTTGCATTTTTTGCAGAAAAGATCGTAGAAAATGATTTTCCGTCAGATGGTCTGGTTCTTGTATATGATGACATTGCGTATGGGCAGTCGCTTGGGAGAACGGCAAAATTCCCACGTGATTCTTTCGCTTTCAAATGGGCAGATGAGATCCGCGAGACGCACCTTCTGGAAATTGAATGGAGTCCATCAAGAACAGGGCTTATTAATCCGGTAGCGATCTTTGAACCGGTAGAGCTGGAAGGAACAACGGTAAGCCGTGCAAGTGTACACAATTTAAGTATTATGGAGGAGCTGCATCTGGGAATCGGGGATACGATCGAAGTCTATAAGGCGAATATGATCATTCCGCAGATTGCAAAGAATCTGACCGGCAGTGATAATATTGAGATCCCGAAAGTCTGTCCGGTTTGTGGTGGAGCTACGGAGATCCGTCAGATGAATGATGCAAAGTCGTTGTATTGCACAAATCCGATGTGTCAGGCAAAAAGAATCAAATCCTTTGCATTGTTTGTCAGCAGGGATGCACTCAATATTGACGGGCTTTCTGAGGCGACACTGGAGAAATTTATTGCGAGAGGATTCATTCACAAATACAGAGATATCTTCCATCTGGATTCCTATCAGGAAGAAATTCAGACGATGGAAGGCTTTGGAGAAAAATCCTATGCGAACCTGATCGCAAGCGTGGATAAGGCGAGAAGCACAACACTTGCTAAAGTGGTATATGGACTTGGGATTGCAGGAATCGGTCTCGCAAATGCAAAACTGATCTGCCGCCATTTTAAAAATGATGTGGAAAAAATGACAGGAGCATCGGAAGAAGAACTGAGTAATATCCAGGGGGTAGGTCCGGTGCTTGCGGCGGCATTTGTAAAATATTTTATATCAGAGGAAAGAAAAAAGGAATTTAAGCTCCTTCTCGGAGAACTGGAGATCCAGCCGGAAGAGATGGCAGAAGAACAGAAGTTTGCAGGTATGAGTTTCGTTGTCACTGGCAGCGTGAATCATTTTGCAAACCGGAATGAGGTAAAAGAACTGGTTGAGAAGATGGGTGGAAAAGTGACCGGATCTGTAACGAAGAAGACAAATTATCTGATCAACAATGATGTAGAGTCTGCTTCTTCCAAGAACAGAAAGGCGAAAGAACTTGGAGTGCCGATCATTTCAGAGGAAGAGTTTATAGAACTTGCAGGGGTGGAAATCGAATAAGAAGGACAGAGGAATCTGTCTGAATACGACCGAGAAAAGGAGGACCAGCCAATGGCAGAAAATGACCAGAAGGACAAGACAGTTGAGAAAGTAACCGGTGAGGTAGAAAATACAGACAAAAAAGAAAATAACGAAGATCGCTATGAAAAGGTCTGCTTCATCTGTCACAGACCGGAGAGTGTGACCGGAAAGATGATCGATCTTCCGAACAATATCTGCGTGTGTCCGGACTGTATGCAAAAAAGCTTTGATGCAATGAACAATATGAATTTTGGCGGGATGGATTACAGCCAGTTTATGAACATGGGACCGATGATGGGATTTGGAGACATGGATGCACAGATCCCGAAGAGCCAGCGTGTGAAAAAGAAAAAGCCGGAAGAAGAAAAAGAACCGATCCTGAATATCAAGGATATTCCTGCTCCGCATAAGATCAAAGCGAAACTGGATGAATATGTAGTAGGACAGGAATACGCCAAGAAGGTAATGTCGGTTGCTGTATACAATCATTATAAAAGAGTGGCAACGGATACAATGGATGAGATTGAAATCGAGAAATCCAATATGCTGATGATCGGACCTACCGGCTCTGGAAAGACGTATCTGGTAAAGACACTGGCAAAACTTTTGGATGTGCCGCTTGCAATTACAGATGCGACCTCTCTTACCGAGGCCGGCTACATAGGGGATGATATTGAAAGTGTAGTATCAAAGCTCCTTGCAGCTGCGGACAACGACGTAGATAAGGCGGAACAGGGAATTATCTTTATCGATGAGATCGACAAGATTGCGAAGAAGAAGAATACCAGCCAGAGAGATGTCAGCGGAGAATCCGTACAGCAGGGAATGTTAAAGCTGTTAGAAGGCAGCGAAGTGGAAGTGCCGGTAGGAGCCAATAGTAAGAATGCGATGGTTCCGCTCACTACAGTCAATACAAAGAATATTCTTTTTATCTGTGGCGGTGCGTTCCCGGATCTTGAGCAGATCATCAAGGAAAGACTGATGAAGAATTCTTCTATCGGGTTTGGAGCGGATCTGAAAGACAAATATGATCATGATAAGAAAATACTGGAGAAGGTGACGACAGAAGATCTGCGTAACTTCGGAATGATTCCGGAATTTCTGGGACGTCTCCCGATCGTATTTACGCTTCAGGGACTGGATGAAGAGATGATGGTTCAGATATTAAAAGAGCCGAAAAATGCGATCCTCAAGCAGTATCAGAAGCTTCTGGCACTGGATGAGGTCAATCTGAAATTCGATGATGGTGCACTTCATGCGATCGCAAGAAAGGCAATGAAGAAGGATACCGGAGCCCGTGCACTGCGTGCGATCATTGAAGAATTCATGCTGGATATTATGTATGAGATTCCGAAGGATGACAGCATCGGGGAAGTGACGATCACGGAGGCATATATCGAAGGAACCGGAGGACCGCTGATCGAGCTGAGAAGCCAGTCTGTACCAAGGCTTGAGCATCACTGAGTATAACAATAACCTTCATATATCAAAAAAACATGGCGATCATACAAAAATAGAATGGGAAATATCCGTAAATTTAAGATTTACGGGTATTTTTTTGTTGAAAAATTGTATTAAAAGGTGTACATTAGACAATGTGTCTAAAAAAACAAGATATAAACAGGAGTGAGAGAGAATGGAGACTTATAAGTATTTACTGGATCTTGCAATTATTTTACTTTGTACTAAAGCACTTGGTCTTGCGACCAGAAAGGTACAGATGCCACAGGTTGTAGGAGCACTTCTTGCAGGAGTTCTTCTAGGGCCGGCGATGCTTGGAATCCTGACAGAGACAAGTTTTATACATAACGTTGCAGAGATCGGTGTTATCGTGCTAATGTTCTGTGCAGGTCTGGAAACTGATATACAGGAATTGAAGGCAAGCGGAAAAGCATCCTTCGTTATTGCACTGATAGGTGTTATCGTTCCACTGATCGGCGGTTATGCGACTGCAATGTTCTTTAACCGTCCGGGTGTGATCACATCCGATGCATCCTGCAGCGTATTTCTGCAGAATATCTTTATCGGTGTTATCCTGACAGCAACTTCCGTAAGTATTACGGTAGAGACATTAAAAGAACTTGGTAAATTAAAAACCAAATCCGGAAATGCGATTCTTGGAGCTGCGATCATTGATGACGTGCTTGGTATCGTTGCACTGACACTGGTAACAAGTATGGCAGATGAATCGGTAAAGATTTCAGTTGTATTACTGAAGATTGTTGCATTCTTTGCATTTGCAGGTGTGATTGGATTTATCTTTTACAAGGTATTTAAAAAGTGGACAGATCAGGCGGAAAAGGGACTCAGACGTCATGCGATCATGGCATTTGTATTCTGTCTGCTGATGGCTTATGTGGCAGAGAAATTCTTCGGTGTTGCAGATATCACCGGTGCATTTATCGCAGGGCTGATCATTTCCAATACAAGTAAATCTGATTTCGTGCTGAAGAAATTTGATACCATGTCTTATATGCTGCTTTCACCGGTATTTTTCGCAAGTATCGGACTGAAGGTAGAACTTCCGAAGATGAGTACTGCAATTGTAGGCTTTGCAGTGGTTCTTACCATTGTTGCGATCCTGACAAAGATCGTTGGCTGCGCCCTTGGTGCGAAGATGTGTGGATATAAGAATTATCAGTGTGCACGAATCGGTGTCGGAATGATCTCCCGTGGTGAGGTTGCGCTGATCGTTGCCAGCAAGGGAGAAGCACTCGGTATGCTGGGCGGCAATTTCCTCGGACCGGTTATCATCGTGGTAGTGATCACAACGATCATCACACCAATTCTTCTGAAAATCGTATTCAAGAGCGGTCCGAATGTAAGTACCCTGGAAAAAGGAAAAGAAGTGACTTCCTTCTACGAGGATATTGAAAAGAAACGTACCGAATAAAGAATGGATATGGAGTGCAAAATGCGTAACCGTCCAGTATCATAGTAATAAGAAAGAAAAATCCCTCATATATTTTCCAAAAGAAAGTATATGAGGGATTTTTATGCTACAGGAAGAATGTAAAGAAAAGATCCTGTCAGAAGAATACAGGGATTTTATGATGAGGGATACCGGTGCTCTTGGGAAAAACTTTCCTTTGGAAAACGGATGCCGGATACCGTTGAAATACGGTTTTGAGCTTTTTTATATTGACCAGAGTGAAGACAGAAAAAAGTCACTTGCCGATTATCCTTATACAATGGTTCCGAAGTGTTATACAACACTGGATATGGCAGCAATCCAGCAGGCGGGAATTGCTGCGGTTCAGAATATACCTGGTCTGGAACTGAGTGGTGAAGGAGTTCTGGTTGGGATCATTGATACTGGGATCAACTATCTGGATCCCATTTTCCGGAATCTGGATGGTTCGACCAGGATCCAGCGAATCTGGGATCAGGAAGAACAAAGTGGAACAGCGCCACGGGGAATCGGATATGGAAGTGAATATACGAAGGAACAAATCAATCAGGCAATCCTAAGTGAGAATCCCAAGGAAACCGTTCCATCATTTGATACGGACGGACATGGCACTTTTGTTGCAAGTGTGGCATGCGGAGGGGCAAATCCGGAGAATCTGTTTATCGGGGCAGCGCCGGAGGCAGAGATGGTGATCGTGAAGCTGAAAGAGGCAAAAGAATATTTACGGGAGTACTATTTTGTAGACCGGGATGCCAGATGCTATCAGGAAAATGATCTGGTAGCGGCGGTTTTTTATCTGCAGAAGGTACAAGAAGAGCTGAAAAGACCATTGGTGATCTGTCTGGCAGTTGGAACAAGCTTTGGAGGACATGGAGGATATTCAATCCTGTCAGAGTATCTGCAAAATGTAGCGGCGAGCGAAGGAATCGGGATTGTGACCGGAAGTGGCAACGAGGCAGATAAAAGGCATCATTATCTGGGAATTCTGGAACAGGAAAATAATCTGCCGGTCGAGATTAATGTAGGGAATAATACCAGAGGTTTTGTGATGGAACTATGGACAGAACTTCCGAATCTTCTGGCTCTTTCTATCGCATCTCCAACAGGACAGACAGTAGGACCGATCTCGCTCAAACGGGGAATAGGAGAGTATGTGTTTGTATTCGAGCAGACCAGGGTAATATTTAATTACCGGGTTCTGGTAGAGACGACCGGGGCACAGCTGGCATTTTTTCAGTTTGAAAGACCGGGAAGCGGAATCTGGAAGATTATACCGGAAACACTGGAGCTGGGGAATGGAATCTTTCATATCTGGCTTCCAATGGAAGAGTTTCTGACGGGAAATGTCTATTTTATCCGTGCAAATCCGGAATATACGGTGATGGAACCAGGGGATACTGGGGCGGTGGTCTGTGCAGCGTACTATAATGGAAAGGAAAATAGCATTGCAGTCAGTTCGGGAAGAGGTTATACTAGAGATAACAGAATCAAACCGGATTTTGCTGCGCCGGGGATCAATGTGACAGGGATCAATTTAAGGGGGCAGTTTGTTGCAAGATCTGGTTCCAGTATAGCAGTTGGAATCACTTCCGGAGCACTGGCACTTTTTATGGAGTGGCTGGATAGGCATGGAGTGAATCTGGATGCATCACAGATGAAGAATCTGCTGATATTGGGAGCTTCACGGAAGACAGACATGAATTATCCGAACCAGGAATGGGGATATGGAGCATTGAACCTTTACCGTACTTTTGAGCAGATCAGGCGGTTCTGAAAAATACGCAGATGCGAAAGGGGAAAAAGTAAATGAGTGATTTTTTTGATACAATAGGAAAGCGGATTTCAGATACCGTGGATGATCTTGGAAAGAAGGCAGGAGATACGATCGATATCCAGAAAAAGAAAAATGAGATCTATGGTCTGAAGCGAGACAGCGAGCGGGATATGACAGAGATCGGACGATTGGTATATGAGCGTTTCAAACAGGGGGAAGTGGTAGATACCGATTTTATCGCACTCTGCGAAGCAATCGAAAAGCGTGAAGAACAGACAGAGGTATGCGAGCAGGAAATCGCGCGCATCAAAGGAGAATAATTATGGAAATCCTGAGCATTTTAACCGGAGCTTTTGTTGCCGGGTGCGATCTTGGAATTAAAAAATATACTGAAGAAAATGTAAGAGACGGGGAAGAACGCCGGATTTGGAAGGGAAAAGGAATCTACCGCAAAGTCCACAACAAAGGTCTGATGATGAATCATTTGGATTCCAGACCAAAGCTGGTAAAGGGCATGTCGGCGGCAGCACTTGGAATCCTGTTTTTCTGGGAGCAGCTTCTTTGGAAAGAACCAGGACGCAAACTGGCAAAGCTTGGAACATCGCTGATGCTGGGCGGAGCAGTTGATAATACTTATGACCGTTTCAAAAGAGGTTATGTGGTCGATTATCTGTCTCTGAAAACAAAGAACAGGAAACTCTCGGATATCACTTTTAATCTCTCGGATCTGGCTCTTTTTGCAGGAGCGGTCCTGACGGTATGGAGTTCTTTATTTGGAAAAAAGAAATAAAAATGATTCAATGTATCTGAAAAAATACTTGACTGTTTTTAAAGAGTTGAGGTATTATAAACCTTGCTGATATGGCGTTGTCTGGTATATGCCATATAGAAAAAAGAATAGAATCTCGGTTATATTGGAAACGATACATTCCTCCGGAATGATGAACGAACAACACATTTTCTGTTACGCTTATTATGAAGGAGGATATTTTTATGCCAAAAAACAAATTTCAAGACGTTATTTTCACAATTATCATGGTGTTCGTGATGGTTTATACCATGATCTGTTACAACATTGCTCTCAACGTAGGAGGAATGAACAACCAGGTATTTTTAAATGCATTCCACGAGCTGGTCATTATGGGACCAATTGCATTCATCCTTGATTTTTTCCTGATCGGACCATTTGCAAAGAAAAAAGCATTTTCCATTGTTAATCTGGAAAGAGATAATAACTTTCACCTGGTGATCGCCATTTCCGTAGTATCCATCATCGGAATGTGTCCACTTATGAGCCTCGCAGCAACCCTGCTCTTCAAGAATGCGGGAATCCAGTTCATATCCGTCTGGTTCCAGACCACTGCAATCAACTTCCCAATGGCATTCTTCTGGCAGCTCTGCTTCGCCGGTCCACTGGTAAGAAAGATTTTCGCATTATTATTCCCAGAAAAAGAAACATCCAAAATTGCCGATGGTCAGGAAGCCTAATTGAGGTAAAGTGTAAATCCATTTGAAAATATAAAACAATGATTTACGGCTTCAGTTCAAAATCCTGTCAAAGAAGTAAAACTCAGTCAACAACGTAAATAAAAAATAATCCCTGGTAGATGCGTCTTTGCACGATGGAAACGAGACTTAATCAATTGTGGAAGCCATTGCTGACACAATTGATGCTTTGAAAGGCTCGTTGGAATGGTTCGTGCAACTTAGCAGCTACCAGGGATTATTTTTTATGCCCTCTTGCGACTACCCCTCAAGTTCTTTCAACACTTTCCTGAATTGAAACGTAAACAAAACCGTCGTGAAGGATACAGCCAGGAAGTCTGCAATCGGTTCAGCCATATACACTGCATTGGTCTTGTTCCCGGTCAGAATATGCGGCAGCAGATAGATCAGTGGCAGCAACAGGATAAATTTACGTGTAACAGCGACAGCAATCGAAGCCTTTGCTTTTCCGAATGATGTAAATGCCATCTGGCATGCGATCTGGATTCCGAAAAGCAGCAGGCAGGCACAGTAAATCCGGAGTGCTGATTTAGTAAAACCAAGCAGTGCAGAATCGGAAGTAAACATTTCTGCAAACACCTGAGGGAAGAGCATAATAAATGCCCACAGAATTGTGGAATAACAGAGGCTTGCTGTTAAAAGAAGCCTGAAAGCTTTTTTTACACGATCTCTGTTTTTTGCACCGTAATTATAGCTCAGGACTGGTTGTGCACCCTGTCCCAGACCCTGCAGTGGCAGCATTGCGAACTGCATGACACTGGTGAGGATTGTCATGGCACCAACTGCGATATCTCCTCCGTATTTCAGCAGAGAAGAGTTGAAACATACAGAGATGATACTCTCACTAGCCTGCATGATAAATGTGGCAAGCCCGAGAGCGACACAAGGAAGAATAATCTCCGGTTTCAGGATGAGATTCTTTTTCCGGATGTGCAGGATCGTCTTTTTTCCGCAAAGGAAAGAAAGAACCCAGATGCAGGAGACTGCCTGTGACAGAATTGTGGCAAGCGCAGCACCTCTGACACCCAGATGGAATGCAAAGATAAACAGTGGATCCAGAACAATGTTCATCACTGCTCCGATCAGAACAGAGAGCATACCTGTTTTGGCAAAGCCCTGTGTGGTGATAAACATATTCATGCCAAGGGTAAGCTGGACGAAAATAGTGCCGACAGCGTAAATGTTCATATAATTTACAGCGTATTCAATCGTATTTTCACTGGCACCGAAGGCAAGAAGAAAAGTACGGTTACCAAACAGCAGGATGACTGTCAGGATTATAGAAATCAGAATCTGCAGGAAAAAACAGTTACCCAGAATATGTTCTGCAGTATTAAGATCATTTTTTCCCATTGCAATCGAAGCATGCGGTGCACCACCGCCTCCAACCAGTGCGGCAAAAGCGGAAATGATCATAATCAGTGGCATACATACGCCGACTCCAGTAAGGGCAAGTGCCCCATTACCAGGAATGTGTCCGATGTAAATACGGTCAATAATGTTGTACAGCATATTGATGAGCTGTGCGGTGATCGTCGGAAGCGCCAGTCGGAACATCAGCTTTCCGACGGGTTCAGTACCCAGAAAATCTTTGTCTTTGTTCATGTCTAATAATCTCCTTTGTGATAAATAGTTGCTACGTTGGATGCCAGACGTTCATTCAGCGAGGCGAACATCTGGAATTCTTCTAATGAAAATCCGTCAAACAGATTGTGGTAAAAAGCAGACTGGAACGTGTCGATTGCTCCGGTAACATTTTCGCATGATGGCAGCAGGGAAAGATGCGTTTTCCTGCGATCCGTCTGGTCTGCTGTTTTTGAAAGAAGCCCCTTCTGACATAAAAGATCAACTGCCTGGGATACATTCCCTTTTGAGAGCATCCGTAGCTCGACGATATCACCTGCGGTATCTTTTGTGGGGTTATTATGTAAGAAAGCAATGATCTTAGCCTCGATCAGCGAGAGATCATACTGGCGGCATAATTCTTTCAACTTCTGTTCATGCATTTTACCAATTCGCTGCATTAATACAAGCAGATATGTAATGTTCATCCATACACCTCCGTTTTTTAATAAAAAAGAATGTGCCTTGACACATTCTCGTGCCGAGCGCAGTCACTTGGAAAATAGTTCTAATAAGAACCATTTAAACAATATCTTATATCAATTGAGATAAAATGTCAATAGAACGAAAATATGCAAGTTATTTGTTAAAATATAAACGGTATAATTGTATACGAAAATACATTTTTTTACTTTAACATATTGACGTGGAGAAAATTTGCTGTTACAATAATAAACAATTTATAGACCATAGTTCAAGGAGGACATAAGTACATGCTTACAGGATTTAAAAACGCAGTAGAAGTTGATTTCACATTGGAAGAAAATAAAAAGAAAATAGAAGAAGCGTTCAAACAGGCTCATGCAGAAGCAGGTGCTGTTTACCCGCTGATCATCGGTGGAAAAAAAGTTGAGACAGAAAAGAAGATCGCTTCTGTATCACCGGCTACAAAGGAAGTACTCGGATATGCATGCTCATGCAGCAAAGAACAGGCTGATGAGGCAATTAAGGCATCTTACGAAGCATTCAAAAAATGGAGCCTGACATCTGTAGAAGAAAGAGTACGTGTATTAAGAAGACTTGCAGCACTTCTGATCGAGAACCGTTTCATCATGGATGCATGGAACGTCCTTGAAAGTGGAAAGAACTGGGGAGAAGCTGACGGAGAACTTTGCGAACAGCTTGACTTTATCAATTCTTATGTAATGCATATCCAGAATCTGGAAAAAGGAAAAGAGCTGGTTCCTACAGATGAACTTACAAAATGCGTTTACATCCCGCTCGGTGTAGGTGTGGCTGTTTCTCCATGGAACTTTCCACTCTCACTGTTTGGTGGAATGATCGTATCTGCAGTTGTTACCGGTAACACGATCTGCTGCAAACCATCTTCAGACGCTCCGATCGTTGCATACAAATTCGTAGAACTCTGCCAGAAAGCCGGTATTCCGGCTGACGCAGTAAGTTACATTCCTGGATCAGGATCAGAGATTGGTGACTTCATCGTAGAACATCCGCTTACAAGATTTGTAAACTTCACAGGATCAAAAGCAGTTGGATGCAGAATCAATGAACATGCAGCCAAGATCGCTGACGGACAGAGATGGATCAAACGTGTTGTGGCTGAGATGGGTGGAAAGAATGCAATTATCGTAGATTCAACAGCAGACATCAAGAAAGCAGCAAATGGAGTTGCAAGCTCTGCATTTACATTCCAGGGACAGAAATGCTCTGCATGCTCAAGAGCAATTGTTCTGGCAGATGTATATGATGAGTTTGTAGATGAAGTTGTAAAATGCGCAGCAGAACTGAAGGCGAACCAGGGATCGGGCGAAAGCAATGCAGCGATGGGACCGGTTATCAACCAGGGCGCTTATAACAGCATTACCAATTACATCGAGATCGGACGTAAAGAAGGAAATGTTGTATTCGGTGGTACATACAGTGACGCAGAAGGATATTATATTGATCCTACTGTAATCCGCGATATCAAGAGAGATGCAAGAATTGCCAATGAAGAAATCTTTGGACCAGTCCTTGCTGTTATCAAAGTAGATTCTTTTGATGAAGCACTTGATGTAGCAAACCAGACAGAATATGGTCTGACAGGATCTGTATACAGTGAGACACGTGAAAATATCCAGAGAGCAAAAGTAGAATTCCAGGTAGGTAACTTATACTTTAACAGAAAATCTACAGCAGCAGTTGTACTTCAGCATCCATTTGGTGGATTTAACATGTCCGGAACAGATGCGAAGACTGGTACAGCAGATTATCTGACAAACTTCATGAACCTTAAATCAATCACAGAAGATCTGAATTCATAGGAAGAGCCGGACTTAAAAAGGACAGGGAATCAGAGTGTGTATAAAAGCGAAGTATTGGCTTGGCAGATTATAGAAAGGGGCTGTCGGGAAATAGATAGTTCCAAAGCAGGGAGGGTATGACTCACAACGAG
>ERZ827516.397-NODE-397-length-49107-cov-4.123420_pt1 | contig 49107 bp, 60 predicted proteins | sample MGYA00519703_ERZ827516 | MGnify/ENA primary metagenome ERZ827516 (study PRJEB31778, sample SAMEA3449337) | human gut metagenome | biome: human gut; feature: human-associated habitat; material: faeces | place: United Kingdom | collected 2010/2012 ...
GAGAGGGATTCGAACCCCCGGAGCCTTGCAGCTCAACGGTTTTCAAGACCGCCGCAATCGACCACTCTGCCATCTTTCCGGGGACAAAAGTAGCACGGTTTTTCCATTCTGCCAAATCTTCACCCCGATTATTTTCCGCCCGGGCGGAGCCGGACTTCAAATTAAGGACATTATTTTTGACTTTTAGGAAAATTCCATATCTTTGTCAACAAGTTAGGTAAGGTCGCAACTTTTCACACATTATAGAACATGAACAAATCGCAGCTGGTCGAGGCGGTAGCCCTCGACGCTAACATCTCGAAAGTCGACGCGCGCAAAGCGGTCGATGCCATCATCCGGGTGACCGTACACAGTCTCCGGCAGGGTGAGCGCCTTACCCTCACCGGGCTCGGGACATTCAGCGTGCAGCAGAAACCCGCACGTATGGGCCGCAATCCGCGCACGGGCGCCCCGGTGAAGATCCCGCCGCGCAAGGCCATCAAGTTCCGCCCCACGGCCGAGGTCGAGTAATTTCCACTGCGTTTTTTAACTTTTTTCACACATGCCAGAAATCTCACAACGCGCCGAGCTGATGCCGGCTTCACCCATACGCAAGCTCGTCCCGTTGGCCGAAGCCGCCCGGGCACGCGGCACCAAGATCTACCACCTGAACATCGGCCAGCCCGACCTGCCGTCGCCGCAGACCGGGCTCGACGCCCTGAAAAAGATCGACCGTACGGTGCTCGAATACAGCCCCAGCGACGGGTACCGCTCGCTGCGCGAGAAACTGGTAGGTTACTACGAACAGTTCCAGATCAAGCTCTCGCCCGACGACATCATCGTCACGACGGGCGGTTCCGAGGCCGTGTTGTTCGCCTTCATGTCGTGCCTCAACCCCGGCGACGAGATCATCGTCCCCGAGCCGGCCTACGCCAATTACATGGCCTTCGCCATCTCCGCGGGGGCCGTGATACGCCCCGTGGTATCGTCGATCGAGCAGGGATTCGCACTGCCCGACGTCGCGGAATTCGAAAAGCTCATCAACGACCGCACGCGCGGCATCCTGATCTGCAATCCCAACAACCCCACGGGGTACCTATACACACGCAAGGAGATGAACCGCATCCGCGACCTGGTCAAAAAATACGACCTGTTCCTCTTCTCCGACGAGGTCTACCGCGAATTCATCTACACCGGGTCGCCCTACATATCGGCCTGCCATCTCGAAGGCATCGAGCAAAACGTGGTGCTGATCGACTCGGTGTCGAAACGCTACTCGGAATGCGGAATCCGTATCGGGGCGCTCATCACCAAGAACCGGACGCTGCGTAACGCCGTGATGAAATTCTGCCAGGCGCGCCTCTCGCCCCCGCTGATCGGACAGATCGTCGCCGAGGCTTCGATCGACGCGCCGCGATCGTACAGCACCGAAGTCTATGAGGAGTATATCGAACGACGCAAATGCCTGATCGACGGGCTGAACCGCCTACCGGGCGTATACTCGCCGATCCCGATGGGCGCCTTCTATACCGTGGCACGGCTGCCGGTAGAGGACAGCGACGATTTCTGCGCATGGTGCCTCTCCGACTTCGACTACCAGGGCGAAACCGTAATGCTCGCCCCCGCATCGGGCTTCTACTCCGATCCGGCATGCGGCCGCAACGAAGTCCGCATCGCCTACGTACTCAAGAAGGAAGACCTCGAACGGGCGTTGGTCGTACTGGGCAAAGCGCTCGAAGCATATAACAACCGGAAATAGCCCGACCGGCAATCTCGGACACGCAGTGCGGCACTATCTGTGCCGCACTTTTTCTTGGAAGCCGGTGTGTCCGGCCCCACCCGGCGTTTCGGCCAATCCTATACCATATAGGTCAATTTTCAGGAATTTTAGGCCAAAAAGTTTGGGCGGCAGAGATAGTTTTCCTACTTTTGCCCTCGATTTTTACACGCCGCAACGGGCGTATAGTATAAACCAAACCAATACGTTATGAAAAAACTTTTCCTTCTTCTGGCCACCGCTGCCGTCACCTCGGGAGCATACGCCGAAGGATATCAAGTGAACAACCTCTCTTCGAAGCAAAACGGTATGGGACACGTGGGTACGGCCATGAAGCTCAACTCCGAGTCGATCTGGTTCAACCCCGCCGCCGCCTCGTTTCAGAACTCCCGGTTCGACATCTCGGTCGGCATCACCGGCATCGCTTCGAAAGCCACCTATACGTCGCTCCCCGACTATACGGGCAAAGCCAAACCACTGCACTACACCTCGGACAACAGCATAGCAACCCCGCTCTACGCCTATTTCAACTACAAACCCCTCGACTGGATGTCGGTCGGCCTGGCTTTCAACACGCCGTTCGGCTCCTCGATGGACTGGGGCAACAACTGGCCGGGGGCGCAACTCGTCCAGTCGATCAACCTCAAAGCCTACAATCTCCAGCCTACCGTCTCGTTCAAACTCTGCGAACACCTCTCCATCGGGGGCGGTCTGATGATGACCTGGGGCAAGTTCGACCTTTCGCGCTCGCTGCTGCCCATCGGTGCCGACAATCCGCAGAACAAAGCGCTCATGGGTGCGTTGCAAATGCTCAACCCGCAAATGCCCGACCTCTTCGAAATGGCCGGGGACAAGAACCTGATCTCGCTGGGGCTCGAAGGCAAAGCCAAAATGGCCGTCGGCGTAAACCTCGGTGTGATGTGGGACATCAACGAACAGTGGTCGCTGGGCTTTACCTACCGTTCGAAACTCAAAATGAAGGTGGATTCGGGTTCGATCGACCTGCGTATGATCGACAATACCCAAATCGCCCAGGTCATCGGACAGCTCCTGCCCCAGTTGGATCTCGACCCCGCCAAGCTCACGTCGGCCGTCGTGAAGACCGAGCTGCCCCTGCCGGCATCGCTGACGTGGGGTGTCAGCTTCCGTCCCGTTCCGAAATGGGAGTTCGCCGTCGACCTGCAATATGTACTCTGGAGTGCCTACGACAAACTCGACGTCAAGATTCTCGAACCGAGCAGCAACACCCCCGTGCTGAACATCCCGGTCAGCGATAAAAAATACTCCAACACGCTGGCGTTCCGTTTCGGCGGCCAGTACCACGCACTCGACTGGCTGACCGCCCGTATGGGTATGTACGTGGATGAAAGCCCCGTGCGCAGCGACTACCTCAATCCCGAGACCCCGTCGATGACCAAGCTCGCCTATACGGCCGGCGTCACCTTCCGCCCGATCAAATGGATGAATATCGACATCGCATACGGCTACGTCAATTCGGCCGATCCCGAACGTACGGGTTCCTATCCCTACACCAACTCGGTGTTGGGCATCGTGAACGAAAAACTGGCGGCAGCAGGCATTCCCGAAAGCCAGCTCACCAATCCGGTCACCGATTTTTCGGGTAATTACACCGCCCGGGCCCACACATTTTCGATCGGCGTAGGGTTCAGTTTCTAAAACCGGGAAAAATTATTATATTTGCGGTGCGCTTTGCAGAAAAGTGCGCCGCAATTTTTATCCGGCCTCATAGTTCAAGGGATAGAACGAGGGTTTCCTAAACATTGGGGCAGAGCAGGACACAACATTCGCGCGAAATTATATACGACTTTTTCGCCGGATTATATAGAGAAGTTGTAAGCCTTTGTAGTTCAACGGATAGAACGGCGGTTTCCTAAACCGCAAATCCGGGTTCGATTCCCGGCGAGGGTACAAGAAGCGACGGAATTTTCCGTCGCTTCGTTCATTTTTACACACTTTGTTTGTATATTTGCTCGCAGAAGTTGTCAAATAGTTGTCAAGTAATATTCCCTATGCCGACCACATTCAAAGCCATTGTCTATGCCGATAACAAACGGAAGGATGGAACCTACAACGTAAAGATACGGGTAACCCATCGACGGCAAACGCTAAAGTTATCGACAAACATGTACGTCACTGCACACCAAATGACTCGCGCGCTCAAACTCAAAGATCAGAGTATAATTGACGAGGCAAAACGAATTATCGACAATTGGCGCTCCATCGTCGGGCAGCTCGGAGCTGCGGCCGACGTCATGACTGTTCGGCAGGTAGTTGACTACATCAAGCAGACGGAGCAGAACAAGATGGTTTTCGATCTCGATTTCATTGCCTACGGTCGCAAAAAAGCTGATCTGATGCGCCCCGGGACGGGTATTGGATATCATACCGCATTGAATGCACTGGTACGGTATATCGGCACCGAAACACTTGATATCAACCGGATAAATGTGCGGTTCCTCACAGGCTTCGAGCGATTCATAGAGGATGAACCAGTATTGACACACAGCAAAAAAGGTATAGTCCATCAATTGCAAAAGACGAAGAAAGGCGGTCGAGCCGTATCGTCCTATCTTGCTTGTGTTCGCCATATTCACAACCTCGCAAAGTTAGAGTTTAATGACGAAGAATTGGGTATCATTCGCATACCGCAGTCTCCATTCAAGATATACAAGGTCAAACAGCCGCCGAAAGTCAAGAAACGGGCACTCCATCCCGATATTCTCCAACAGATAATCAACCTTGGCGACGAGCCGCGACGCACTGGGTCGGTCGCTGATTTCACGCGCCGCGATCTTGCCCGCGACTGCTTCCTCCTGTCGTTCGGCCTCGCAGGAATGAACGCGGCCGATTTGCTATCGTGCCCCGCGCAATCCCTTGCTGGCGACGTTATCATCTACAACCGACAGAAGACCGCGAGCCGCCGAGAAGATGAGGCGGAAATGCACATCAGAATCGAACCGCAAATCGTACCTTTGGTCGAAAAATACAAAGACCCGACAGGCGCACGTTTATTTCGGTTCCATCGGCACTATAGGGATGGCAACACATTTAACGGAGCACTGAATCAAGGTCTGAAACGTATTGACGACGCCTTGCGGGCCATCTGCGGCGCCGCCCAACATCAAGACGCTACCCACCCGTTACCGGAACATATCACGTTCTACGCTGCACGCCATAGCTGGGCGACAATAGCCCGTTCGGCCACACTTAAAATCGACAAATATACCGTACATGAGGCGTTGAACCACGTCGACGAAGACATGAAAATAACCGACCGATATATCGACCGTGACTGGTCGGTAATCTGGCAGGCAAATGCAAAAGTCATTGGCCTGCTTGACTGGTCGGCAGTACAAGAGCGCGAAAGACAATAATTGCAACAACAACCCACCCCGAAACAGAAGCACCCCGGCCAGTTGGTCGGGGTGCTTTACTTAATTACGAATTAAATACAAAATATATAATATCAATGATTTACTATTAATATTTATCAATTTGCAAGTTATTTGCAGGTGTATTGAAATATTGATTGCATCATTTCTTTAATTTTTTCATTGTTGCTTCTGTGATCAACATTATTAAAAAACCAAAAACAAATAGAATAACACTCCACCAAAAAGAAATACCTGAAATAAATATTAAAACGATAGCAATAACCCATGATGACATGCATAATAAAACAACCCAATTAGGTATCGCCATAAAGGAGGCTAATTCTTGATCTTTTTTTATTTTATCAGATTCTTTTATTGGAGTCGCTGTTGTTCCACATTCAAGACATGTTGCTTTTATTTTTTTACTTCCAATAGTACCAGCCAATATTCCAATGCCTCCAAAAGCGACAGCGCCAGCCGCCGCTTTGCCGATGCTAAATCCTTTTTGTCCTATATGTAGCTTCCTTGAACCACAATTCGGGCATACAAGATAATCATCATCAGCGCTGCCTCTTTGAATGGAATCGTTTATATCTTCATCTATCATATCTTCACATGTTGTAATCAGATCATCATCTGATATATCATTTATTAGCATTCCGCAATTAGGGCAACTTTTAGCTTTATCGCTAATTTGTTTACCGCATTCAGGACAATTAATGAGAGACATAATTTTTGAAATTAAAATAACTTATACCCCTTAATAGCTTCTTCGAACTTTATTTGAAGTTGGACTTGATTTTGGGGCTTATTTTTTGTATTTTTATTTGTAATTTTCCTTGGCAATCGCATTAGCCGACATGGCTTTGCTTAATGGTTGTGCCAGACATATTTTCTATGATAGAAATTAATCGTCCTTGTTGCGATAACATTTCGTCCATCTGCTGATCCCGGCGTTTAATCGCCTCCAATAATTCTTGTATAGTCATATCGTTCTGTTGTTGGTTAGTATCTTCAGAATTTGTAGAAACCGATTGCCCTTTTAGCATATTACCTTTTCCAGTGAGAAGCCAGTCGGTATTAAGGTCTGTGAATATATTGGATATTCTCTGCAATTTGTCGGCTCCAATACCTTTTGAGATATTGTTTACGAAAGCCGGCGATACTCCTATTGCTTTGGCGAATTTATTCTGGCTAATATTTTTTTCTTGCAAATATGCTTTTATGCGGCCCCTAACCCCTACATCACTATTATTCATATAGAAATCTAATTATTTATAAATATTAATTATATAGAATACTATTGTTTATGATTAGAATTCTATATATTTGTATCAGCAAATAAGTGAACAAACAAAAGTACATAAAATAATCAGAAATCATGCGATCAAGCCACATACAGCTAAGGCTAAAGCCAATACTGCGAATGCTACGAATGAGAGTATCACGGAGATTCTCAGAACCTTCTTCGCTCGTCGTTCTTGAGTCTCCAGAATTATCCATCGGCTGTAAATTGGTCGTTGCAGTCCCCTCCGTATCGTGTCTACCCGATTCTTGCGCATATACAAAAGAAGCCCTAATGCGGTTACGCAAGCGAGGATGTGAACTGTGTTTGCAATTAGCGCAATCCGCCGAAAATTCCGGATGCAGTGGTTGTCGAATTCGGATAGAGGTTGGTCGAATGAAAGAACAAGAATCGCAGACGACGCCACCAGCAGAGTCGACATAACGCGATACCGCCAGTCGTCGAGAGAAATTTGCTCATTTTCGAATTTCTTCCAATTTCGGTATTCAGGATCATCGATCATATTACATACAGAAATAAATCAATAAACAAATATATGTAAAATAATCTAAACAAGGCGCTCCTGCTGCGAGTTTTCATAGTAAGGAGTTTAGGGGTTAGTTTCAATGCAGGGGCGCTTTTTTACGACAATCAAATTTCAACTATATGTCAACAACGAACAAAAGTAGCCGCAGGCAGCAATTAATCAATCTTAAAATCGGCAAAAGCCTGTCGTTTCCGCCGTCTACCAGATCAGCGGTTAAATCACAACTGAGCGAACTGAAATTTTCCACGGGTCAGCGTTATAGCGTGGCCTCTTCGCAAGATCAAATTATCGTAACCCGGATTTCGTAACATGTCCCTCCCCGAACTATACGAGTTGCAGCATTACCTCGTCCATGTCGCCGACGTCGTTGCTTGCGCAATCATCAAGCGCCAGCAACCTGCCGCCGACCTCGTAACGAAGCGTGCGCTGTATCGGGAATTTGGCCGAGGTTGGGTCGACAAGCATATCGCCCCGGTTGGGAAGATCGAGGGTAAGCGATTTGGAACAGCCCCGAATTCGCCTATCAAGTATAGCCGCACAGAATTCGTCGCCCTGCTCGAAGCCGAACGCCTGCAACGTGCAGGAATCATCGGCAAACATGGGGCCAAGGAAGTCAAAGACCAACTAAAATCATGATGAGATGAAACGATCGATCATCTACATCTCTTTTTTCCAAAAACAGCACCTATGAATCGCGAAATAGCAGTTGTCGACATTGACGGGACATTGTGCGTTGTCGGCGACAGACGAAAATACATGGAGCAGAACGATCCGGATTGGGAATCGTTCTACCGCGATGACTTCAATGACCTGCCGATACGTACGGTGTGCGATTTCGTACGCCAGATGTCGAGGTGCTATGATATTTACTTCTGCACGTCGCGGCGCGAGAGTGTGCGTCAGAAGACGCAACTGTGGCTTCAGCGGAACCTCATGTTGTCGCCGAAAGACTATACGCTGATTATGCGCCCGAACTCCGACAATCGCCCGGACGTGATTTCCAAAATCGATAGTTTCACCCAAGAAACTACCGAAGACGAGCGCGCCCATGTGGCCTTCGTCCTTGAAGACAGCCTGGCTATGGCACATAGATGGCGAGAACTCGGCTACCGATGTTTTCATGTTCAATAATGGTTATGGAGTACAAGGAGTTTTTTTTCGAACTGCGCCCGAAGGGCATTTACATCGAGCAGGGTTGCTCCCGATTCATCGTTGGCTACTACGAACAAGCGCAGTTGAAATACGCCACGGCAGTACAGTGGGTGCGCGACCAAGGCGGACGTATCCCGACTATGGAGCAGGCGCTTATTCTCTGCGAGCATCGACGCGAAATCAACGAAGCGCTGCTTGCAGCAGGACAGAAGCCCATTAGCGAGGAGTATTTCTGGTGCCGCAGGCAGCATGCCATAAAGCAGAGCAGCAACTATATCGTGCGGATGTATAATGGTTACATCGACCAGTGCAGCCGGGATTATTACAGTGCAGCACGCGCTATTATCCCCATTACAGAGAAATAATATGGAAGGATGGATTAAGATACACCGCAGCCTTTTGGACTGGGAGTGGTATTCGGATACAAACTGCGTGCGCCTCTGTCTTCATTTTCTTCTGAAAGCGAATTACCAATCCAAGAAGTGGAAGGGAATAACCGTCGGCCGAGGACAATTGGTAACCAGTAGAGGACAGCTATCCGAAGAGACAGGACTTTCGGAGATGCAAATACGCACCGCGCTTGACAAGTTGGATAATTGCGGGTTTATAACCAAGTCGGGCACCCGCAAATATACTATCATAACTGTCTGTAATTATGATTCATACCAACAAGGACAAGATGGTTACGACAATGGTTATCAACCAACAGATAACCAACAAATAACCAACAAACAACCAACTGGTAACCAACAGATAACCACAACTAAAGAATATAAGAAAGAAAGAATAGAAGAATATACACACACACTGGTAGATACAAAAAAGGGGGTTGTAGGGGGAAACGCCGCAGAGTTAGTGCGGTGGATACACGAGAATGTTCCGACTATCGCCTCAATGCCGGAGCCTATTACGGAAGCGAATGCCGTGTGGATGCTACGCAAATATTCGGTCGAAGATATTCAGAGGTTGATCGTCACGATGCACAGCAAAGGGGCTTACACGACCAACAAGAACGCTTACGCCACGTTCGTGACTTACGCTAAACTGGACAGAACCCTCACGGAGCATTCCGGAGTGAAATATTACACCTATGACGAAGCTATGGCCCAAGTTTACCGACTGAGTGGACAGATCGAGGATCACTTCGTGCGGGAGGCGGTGAATGGGCAGTGGCTATGGCGCAGAAAACATTTTGGAGATAGAGGAGCTCAAATTTCCCGCCTCCGAACTTTAACGCCCTCGACTAATGACGCCCCGCGTCCCCAGTCCCCTCAGTTAACCTTTAACGGACGATAAAATGAATAATATCGAGCTTTTTAACGATCATTTTCAAAATTACAAAGTTTACGGGATTCCGAAAGCGCAACTTATCATCGCTGATGTGCCGTATAACTTGGGCGCGAACGCCTATGCCAGCAACCCGGCCTGGTATGTCGATGGCGACAACAAGAACGGCGAAAGCGAGCTTGCCGGGAAGCAGTTTTTCGACACGGACAAAAATTTTCGACCTGCGGAGTTCATGCACTTTTGCAGCCAGATGCTTCGCAAGGATAAACCGATAAAGGTCGAAAAAAACGGACAGAAAGGCAAGAACAAAGGCAACGCTTCCTGCATGATTCTTTTCTGTCCTTTCGAGCAGATGCACTACTATATCGAACTCGGACAGCGGTATGGGCTGAAACGCTATATCCCGCTCGTGTTTCGCAAGGATTTCTCCGCACAGGTTTTGAAAGCCAACATGAAAGTCGTCGGCAACTGCGAATACGGATTGATCCTCTACCGCGACCGCCTGCCAAAATTCAACAATGACGGGAGGATGATCTTCAACTGCTTTGATTGGGTACGCGATACCGATACGCCGAAGATCCACCCGACGCAGAAACCCGTACCTCTGTTGGAACGCCTGATCGAGATATTCACCGACAAGGGGGACGTAGTCATCGACCCATGCGCAGGAAGCGGAACGACCCTGCTCGCGGCGGCCAATATGGGACGTAAGGCATACGGTTTCGAGATCAAAAAGAATTTCTTTGCCGCTGCCCGTAGCAAAGTTTTAACAAGAGTTCAAAAATCATTGTTTGTATGAAAGTCATAGTAACCTTTTCGGGTGGAAAAGACAGCCTTGCGGCGCTATTGTGGACACGCGAGCATATCACCAAGAATTTCACGACCGTATTTTGCGATACGGGCTGGGAGCATCCGCTGACCTACGAGTACATCAACCGGATCGCGGATAAACTCCACTTGGATTTGGTGACGCTCAAGTCGAAGAAGTACGACGGGATGGTCGATCTCGCGCGGCAGAAGAAGCGTTGGCCTTCGACGCGGGCGCGGTTCTGCACGGAGGAATTGAAGATGAAGCCCTGCATCGACTACGTACTGGACAAGGTTCAGGATAATATGCTGATGATTCAGGGCATCAGAGGTGCGGAATCCCCTGCGCGAGCTAAGATGTCGGCGCAATGTACGTACTTCAAGTACTATTTCGAGCCTTACGGCTACGACAAAGCGGGCAAACCGAAGAAGCACACCTACCGGGGTAAGGAGGTACGGGCATTTCGGGCGCAGTTCGCCGACGATCTGTTGCGGCCCGTGTTCGACTGGTCGGCGCAGCAGGTGATTGACTATATCCTTGCGGCCGGGCTGGAGCCGAACCCGCTCTACCGGATGGGCTACAAGCGTGTCGGCTGCTGGCCGTGCGTGATGGCGAATCAGCGGGATATTCTCAATATAGCCCGGCAATCCCCAGAGCGGATCGCCTACATTGCCAAAATTGAGCAGGAATTACAATGCGGTGACCGGTTGCGTTCAGAATTTTTCGGCCCGAACAAAATACCTGCCCACGCGATCACCAGCGGTAACAAGTACCCCGACATCTACGATGTTGTGCGGTATGTCGAATGGCAGAACGCCACGGGCAGTTTGTTCGACGATGATACGGCTACCAGCTGTATGAGTTATTACGGATTATGTGAATAAAACAAGGATTAAAGTGAAAGACCAAGTAACAAGCATCGAGCAGTCGAAGCGGCTGATCGAGATGGGAGTGCCCGCGGGAAAGGCGAGCATGGTATGGATTCCGGGATACGAATTTGATGCGCTAACAAGGCGATTTATTCCCAATGATAAAGAATGCTTCCTGTCTATAAGTTATGACCGATCCAGCCTAATGGGTGATAATATTGCCGCTGCCTTTACGGTCGCTGACATCATGGAATTGCTACCGATGTTTATCGAGCGCAAGGGAACATTCTACCTCAATATCACCCCATGTTATGAAGGCTGGTATGCAGGGTACGAAACCGAGAAAGGGTCGGAGCTTACCTCCTATCGGGGGCCGAAACTGGTCGATGTGCTTATGGCTGCTACCGAATGGCTTTTGTCGAACGGATATAAACTGAATTAGCAATGAAACTACCTATCGAAGTACACAATGCGCTGATCCCGTTCAAGGGGTTCAGCTGGGTAACTTGGCTTTTGTGGTCTTTTACCCGGAAGCCTATGGCGTGGAGCATGGACGAGGAAACGCGCCGCCACGAAGGTATCCACTGCGCCCAGCAGATAGAATTGACCATTCTGTTCGCGGCAATCCTCCTGCCCGTCGCCATATGCTGCTCGCTCGCTTGGTGGGGTTGGGCGCTGGCAGTCGTCGGAATCCTCTTTGCCGGATGGATTTGCTACGGCATTTCATGGCTGGTCGAATTACTGCTGCCGCCTTACCCGGGCGCATACTACTACACCTGCTTCGAGACAGAGGCATACAACCACGAGGATGATCCGGACTATTTGAAGCGACGCATACCATTCTGGGGCTGGATTTCCTGCATCCCGAATCGAAAAGTGAAACACAAAAGATAACCAACCATGAAAAGTAAACGAGCGCAAAAAGAACTGGAAAAGTTGGAAAAATTTTATCCATTCAGTGGATGGATTGCACCCTCTGACACGTATCGAATAGCCGAGATTGCCGAGCGGGAGGCCGAGGAGCGGATGCGCCAGAAGGCAATAGAGGCGCATAGAAAAGTCTGCTTCTTTCGAAATTTGAAAGACAATACTTGTGCAAATACGGCAACTCAATGCGGCGAACATAGCTGCTATTACATGAATTATATCGTCCAAAAACTGACCGAACTATGAAAAACAACATCGAAAACGGGATTTACATTCCCGACGAAAACCGCGAACTGCACCCGCTCGACGAGTGGACGAAACGCGAAGACCCGACCACAGCGCAGACCGTCGTACTGGTAACCGATTTCGGGATGCTCGAAATCGCCAAAAAAGACCTGCCGGGCAAATTCAATTTCAAGGGCGCGCAGAAAGCTGCTGCCAAATACCGCAGGGGCTTCCGCTGCGCAACCCGTCACGAGGCGATAGAAATGTACAACGCCCGGTTCCGGGGCCTCGACGAAGCGTTCGAGAAGATCGGCGGCAAGCCCGCTACAAACGGCTGCTGGACGAGCGAGGCCGACCCCGATCCGGAGTACAATTCCAGCAACGCGTTCTTCTACTACGGCTGCACGGGCGGCATGAACTACGGCAGCAAGGCTTACACCTACGCCGTGCGTCCGGTTTCCGCTTTCAAGAAATAGTTTCACAGTTTAATCATTCCCGCGCCCATTGAAAGGGCGCGAGGTTAACACCCGAAAACTGAACGAGGATGAAAACGATTGAGGAAATGGCAGATGCGTACCGTCGGGAGCATGCACGACAAGAGGGATATGATGCAGAGGATGTTCGGAATGCCTATATTTCAGGCGCTGAGCATAAGCGCGAGGAACTGACAGCCCATTACGAGGCCGAGATTGCCAAGTATAAGCGCGATTTGAAGGAGAGCCGGGAGCGGGAGAATATCGCATGCAAGGCTGTTGCGGAGAAGCGCGACAAGATCGCCCGGCTGACCAAGTGGCACGACCCGAAAGAACCACCCGAAGCGGGACGGGTTGTGCTTGTAAAGCGGAATCCAAGCTCTATCATACCGTATGATTTGGGGCATATTGATAACGATGGGAACTGGGTGGATTCGTGGTGCGGTTCTCCGATAGATGATAAGATCATCGGCTGGCGGGAAATTCATGAATAAGACATAGCTATGAAAACAGAGAAAACAGCGGCCGAAAGGCGCAAGGAATTGGCGACCCTCTTGTTTTGCCAAAGCTATCTATACTATCACGATATGCTGTCCTCGGCCGAATCTAAGAGGGTATGTAAAAGGATATCGGCCTTTCAGGATAAGCACCGAATCGCTATCACGCGGGAGCAGATCGACAGTGTGGAAATTAAATATAATGACGAGCCATGACACCGAAAGAGCTTTACGACTGGGCGGTCGAGAACGGGGCCGAGGACTACGACATTACGGTTGATGGTGATGCGATAGATTATCTGTTACCTGAGATTGATGAACGACTTAAAATAATTGAAATCATACGATGACACGAGAACTTACACTCACCGACATTGCGGGGTATTTGCCGCATAAATTGCAGCTATTTTTTTCACATTATGGGGAAATTGAGACCGCAAATATATGGAACCTGCAAGGGGCTATTTTGACGAATTTCAAGCCCGTCCTTCGGCCGATGTCCGATCTGTGCGTGGAGATCACGGATAAAGACTACAACGGCGGAAAATTGTTTGTCCCGATTGTGGAATTGGCGAATTTGGTGGGCGAATCGAAAATATACCAATGGAAACCGCATTCAGATGGCCGTTGTGCGTTTTCTCCTGAAGCGATGGACTATTTCCGCTGGTTGGAAGAAGAAAAGTCATTTATTCATAGCTTGTCGTATTGTGGATTTTCTACGGGCTACGTTATATTCAACCAGCATGAAATGTATGACCTCCTCCACCGCCTTCACTTTGACTACCGCGGCCTGATCGACGCCGGACTGGCCGTCAGCGTTCACGACTTAAAACGGAATCCGTATGAAGCTGCGAATAATTAAACCGCCTAAACGGGGAAACTGTTTCGCCACGTTAAACTCCGACGGGTATTTGTTTTTTAGTGTTCGGGCTATTGATGAAATGAACATAAGGGCGAATCGCAAAATAATCGTTGCGCATGACGAATTCGGCAACTTGTATGTTAAAACGATCTGTGAATCAAGTCCTGAGTGGTTTGATGTTTATGTGCGCAAGAACGGCAACTGCTCGATTTACTGCATTCGGATTACACACCTGCTCCGTAATTTTGGAGCGTGCGTGAAAAAAACTACTCGGTACAATCTTATTGAAACGGAAGAGGATTTTTGGAAGGTTGAAGGTTTAAAGCTGAAAGTGAAATGAAAACCAAACTACTGAAACAGCTGAGGGAAGAAGCCGAAACGGAATCCCTGTGGGCAACAAATGATTTTGAAATATATTGTCGACATTACAAGCGCTGGATTAGGGCATATATCCTTCGCCGCGTCAGGGAATTAAAACAAAAGAGAAGATGAGAGAGATTAAATTCAGAGGCAAGCGCCTCGATAATGGTGAATGGGTAATCGGTCTTTTGGTCAAAATGTGGGGTGAATGGCATATCCTCGATTGGGACGATGAGAATAAGGCCTATCCTGTCGAGCCAAATACCGTCGGTCAATACACGGGGCTGAAAGATAAGAACGGTGAGGAGATTTACGAGGGAGACATTGTATGTGGTTCTCCTCAAAGAGTTGTCGGTGAAGTAGTCTATCATAATGATAGAATTGAAATCAAAGACGACGATCCTCAATATTGGGTCGGAGTTAATTTTTTCTCACAAGAGGGACGAGAAATCATTGGTAACATCCACGATAACACTGAATTACTTAAAACCGAATAACCATGCAGAAGATAATGTTTAACGACCGCTACGGGCTGACAGATGCGGTCATAGAGGGTCGAAAAACCAATACGAGACGGATAGTCAGCCCGAATCAGAGATATGAGGAAATACGTTTATGGCAACCCTCTTTAGAGTTGGAGTACGGCATATATGGCTATACCGAAGATGACGGATGGGTTTATATTAAACCGAAATATCGGGTCGGCGAGATCGTGTCCGTGGCGCAGAGCTACGAGAATGCAGGGGTTGACCCGGAATACCCCATAGAAGGTATGCAGTTTGCAAAAGAACACACCGGTTGGCGCAATAAAATGTTCGTCAGCGCCAAACTGATGCCCCACCAAATTCGCATCACAGGCGTACGCTGCGAGCAGTTGCAGGACATCTCGGACGAGGATTGCATGCGGGAAGGGTGCAGACAATTTACGCCGGACTTTCCAAAAAATTTCCCTATACATCCGACCCATTTTGTAGTAGGAAATATTTTAAAAAACACTCCCCGCGAAGCTTTCGCCGCGCTGATCGACAGGACTTGCGGGCGTGGGACTTGGGAGCGCAACCCGTGGGTGGTGGCTTACGAATTCGAATTGGTGAAATGAGCGATTTGATCTGTCAAATAGTCACCCGTAAAATATATGCTTACGTGGCTGAGATATACGGGTCGCCCACGTTTTGGGATGGCAAGTGGTGTCTTATGGTTTATGTACTCTGGCGGGATAATGGGTGCCCGATACGCGAAGGAATGGTGTTAAAGTTCGACACTAAAGAAGAGGCGGAACGGGTGAAAATCGGGACGATAGCGAAGGATAAAACACTTTTTGAATTAGTAAAATAGCAAAGGTATGGACACCAAACTGACAGTAGATGAAATTCAGATCGCGTTGCGTAATAGCGGGATTTGGAACAAGAGGCAGGATATATTCATCCCGAATCTTTCGTGGGGACTACTCAACCACGAGGCTGATTTAGCGATTATCACCAAATCGGGGTACCTGACTGAGGTAGAGATCAAGCGGTCATGGGAGGATTTCAAGGCGGATTTCAAGAAAGGTCACGGACACAACGATCCTCGCGTGTATCATTTCCATTTTTGCGTGCCGGAATCCATTAAAGATCGCGTGTTTGAGTTTCTAAAGGAAAACTACTGTCCCGAAGGGAAATATATAGCTATTCCGTCGGTACTATACTATTCCGAAGGCGGATCAATACATCAGCTGCCGGGCGGTTATTCGAGGAGGGGAGGTCGCAAACTATTTCTTGAAGAACAACTCACCGCGGCCCGGCTCGGGTGTATGCGGGTTTGGAACCTGAAAGAAAAACTGTTGTTGAAATAGCGAGATTCTCGCAAAATCTCGAAAAACTGAAAAAAAATTATGAGAAAATTTGACTTAGCCGCCGCCAAAGCAGGCGCGCCGGTATGCACGAGAGGCGGGTGTGCCGCACGGATTATCTGCTTCGACCTGAAAAGCGATCATTCGGTTATTGCCCGAGTTCCATCGGCTCCGGATGAGGAGGACATTGTGGAGTACTGGCCGGACGGTCGATGGTATCCGGCGTGTGCCGAATCGCGCTTAGATCTGATGATGCGCGACGACGACTACGCCGAGAAGCTGGCGCGGGGAGAGTACGGGAATCACATCCACGAAGCCATCGAAAAGGTTGATCCAACTATTAAGGAAAACTTAACAACTGACCGGGAGTACTGGCGGAGGGTGTATGCGGGGGAAATAATGCCTGTCATATTGTCTGCGGCTATTACAACTCATGCGAAGATCAAAGACGAGTACAAAGGCATGCCCGCTGAAGTGGCGGTTGCTCGTTCTGCTATCGCCCTCGCCGATGCCCTCCTTGAAGAGCTGGAGAAAAAATAAAAAAGAGGCAATCCCGAAAGATCACCCCTGAGCCCAATACAAAGGTAGTGATAAATTCGGATAAACAAGATGTCTCAGAAAAAATATTGCAATACATCGGCGGATCTCGCCCTGGTTCGACCCGAAAATAAAATTAAGATCTGCGTCCGTGTGACGCCGTACGTTTACCATCACCTGGAGGAGGTTGCCCGGGTTAATGGTGTAAGCGTATCGGTCGTTGCACGGGCTTTTTTGCAGCGAGGTGTCGAGGATGCCGTGAAGTATTACGAGGATGAGAAACAGATGTAAAGGGCGTTTTTTGCCGGATGTTGCGCTTATCATAGCCCGCAATTACGATTTGCTGTTGCGTCTGTGTTGTGTTTCCAGGGCTCATAGCCACGGCTCGGTGGAGGATATGGATGTCTTCCACGATACGATCCTGTATGTCTCGCACGATATGCTGTCCCGTAATTTCCGCACGGACACCGAGTTTATCGAGTATTTCCAATATCGTTACCGCATGGTATTCTACCAAACATGCAAAGATGAAAAACAATATAGTTCATTATCCTATGCCGACAATCTTAAAACCCCGGAAAACCAAGAAGAATAGCAGCAATTACGATGCGGAGCGTCATAAGATCTATAATAGCCGCCGTTGGCAGCATCTGCGTGAAGTTAAGTTCATGACCAATCCCCTGTGCGAGGTATGCGCAAAGAAGGGCCTCACAACACCTGCGGAGGACATACACCACATTGTTTCGTTCATGTCTACGGATGACCTACAGCGGCGCCTATGGCTTGCTTACGATTATTCCAATCTGATGTCTGTCTGCAAAAAGTGCCACCAGAAAATTCACAACGATAATTCAGGAAAATAATATGGGAAATGTAAGGTTTAAGATACCGGGATCGATCCAGCACGATGAGACGAAACGCTTCATCCGCGATCTGGTTCGCAAATTGAATAACGAGGATAAAATAGACGCGTCGGATATTCCGAACCTGCATCGCCTGGCCACCAGTTTCGACCAGTACCTCACGGCGATATACTGGTTGTCGGAGCATTCGATGATCACCACCAACAAGAAAGGCGAGGAGGTCAAGCATCCGTACGTGAACATCGCCCGCGAAGCGTGGGCACAATACCTCGATGTGGCCAAACAATACGGATTGACGATTAAGAGCAAGGCTCAGATAGATTCGCATAAGCCGGGTGATGGCATTCCTGACACTCCGCTCGATGAATATATCCGAGAAAAACGCACCCGTGGTTGAGGTTCCGGGATATATACTATACGCCCAGCGCGTGCTGGCCGGAGATATCGTTGCGGGCAAGTGGATCAGGCTTGCCTGCGAGCGTTTTTTCGCCCTCATAGAGGATGACAGGTACGAATTCCGCGAAAAGAAGGTTCGGGAAGTGATCCGTTTCATTCATATGCTCCGGCATTATACGGGGCGTCATGCCGGCAAACCCTTCGTGCTGGAATTGTGGCAGGAGTTCGCCGTTGCGAGCATTTACGGATTCTATTGCAAGGAGGATGGGAGCCGGCTGGTTAAATCCGTGTATATGGAGATGGCACGAAAGCAAGGGAAATCAGCCCTCGCGGCGGCCCTGTGCCTTAATAGCCTGATCGGGGAGGGTGAGATGAACGCGGAGGTCTATCTTGCTGCCAACAGCAAGGATCAGGCGAAGATCAGCTTCGGCATGTGCTCGAATTTCGTGAAAAGCATCGATCCCATAGGTAAATACTTGAAGCCATATCGGGACAGGGTCAATTTCGACAAAATGCTGTCTACGCTGCGGGTCTTGGCTGCCGATGATAGCAAACTTGACGGATTCAATGCTTCGATGTACTTGCTCGATGAATACCATGCTGCTAAAAATACCAGGTTGAAAGACGTATTGCAGTCATCGCAAGGTATGCGTGACGATCCCCTCGGTGTCATCATCACGACAGCAGGCTTCGACAAACTGGGCCCGTGTTATCAGTATCGTACGATGTGTACGGAGGTTTTGAGCGGGCTGAAGCCGGATGATTCTCTTTTTGCGTTGATTTATGCGCTGGACGAAGGTGACGATTGGAAAGATGAAAACGTATGGATCAAGAGCAACCCAAACCTGGGGGTCACTGTAAAGCCCGGCTATATCCGTGAGCAGGTGCAGAAAGCCGTGAACTCCCCGTCCGAGGAGGTCGGCGTCAAAACCAAGAATATCAACATATGGTGCGATGCCGATACGGTGTGGATCCCGGATCACTACATTCTGTCAGCCTCGCAAAACCTTAATGCCGCGGATTTCTACGGTAGGGATTGTTTTGCGGGTGTCGATCTGTCTGCTACGAGCGACCTTACGGCTCTTGCGTTTATGATACCCACCGAGGAGGCTATATACTTCTTTGTGAAATATTATCTCCCGGAGGCGGCTCTCCAAGAAAAGCGTTTTAAAGAGCGTTACGGCGAATGGCGCCGTATGGGAAGCCTTACGATAACTCCGGGCAACGTTACAGATTACGACTACATTTTGAATGACCTGTTGCAACTCCAGCAACAGTTCTACCTCCAAAAGGTGGGGTATGACGACTGGAATGCCACGCAGTTCGTCATCAATGCTACGGAAAAGGGGATGCCTATGGAGCCGGTCAGCCAGAGCATCGGCAATTTCAACCGCCCGACCAAAGAACTCGAACGCCTGATATTGTCGTATCGGGCAAAATTCGATAATAATGTCATCACGCGCCATTGCTTCCGCAATGTCGTCATGGCACGCGACCGAAACGGAAATACAAAACCGTCGAAACAGTACGAAGAAAAAAAGATCGACGGCGTGATTGCTTGTCTGATGGCCCTCTCGGCCTATTTGTCTACACCGAGATACGGACAACTCTATTGATTTTACACTTGTCGGACAAAATGTCGGACAAAATGTCGGACATCTCTTTGGTTATATGGCAAAGAGGGTACGATGAATTTTTTCGGCTACAAGCTTTCTATCGATTTCCGCAAGGCGTCCAAGCAAGAAGCGTCCGGGATTTCCTCATATGCGGGGAGTTACCCGGGCTTCCTGCAAAGCAACAGCCTGCCGATGCTTCTCTCCACCGTCTATCGGTGTGTGGATCTCATCTCGGGCAGTGTTGCCGTGCTTCCGCTCGAAACTTACCTTCTGGACAAAGAAGGCTTCAAGAGTAAATATAAGTCGCACCCGGCCTACTATCTGCTGAATTCAGAGCCGAATGAAAACATGACGCGCTATACGTTCGTCAAAACGTTGATGGCTTCTGTCTTGCTCCAAGGTAACGGATATGCCTATATTGAGCGCAATTCGAAATTGGAAGTCACGCAGCTGATCTTCATCCCGGCGCAGCTGGTGTCTGTCGTCTGGATTATGGACAGCCGCGGAATCAAGCGGAAACGTTATCAGGTCTCGGGGTTCAAGGGCCTTGTGGAGCCAAATGATATGATTCACGTCCTGAATTTCAGCTACGACGGCATCATAGGTGTTTCTACGCTTACACATGCCCGGCAGACCCTCGGCATCGCCACGGCGAGCGAAGAGCATGCGGTCAATTTCCTGCATAGCCGTGCGAGTGCCGCCGGGGTTCTCAAGGTGGAGGGCCCGCGCCTCACAAAGGAGCAGAAGGATGATATCTACGCCACGTGGGATCGGCGCATGAACCAGAATCCCGATCGCAGTAACGTCACGATACTGGAGGGAAATATGACATACCAGCCGATTACCATCAGTCCGAAGGATTCCCAGCTTCTCGAATCGCGTCAGTTCAATGTCATCGATATCTGCCGCTTCTTCTCCGTTTCGCCCGTCAAGGCGTTCGACTTGAGTAAGTCGAGTTACTCTACTGTGGAGGCTACGCAGCTGGACTACCTGACCGATACGGCACTATCTGTCATCACGAAGATTGAGCAGGAAATCAACCGCAAAGTTTTCCTGCCCTCGGAGCGCAATAGTGTCGTTGCAGAGTTTTCTACCTCCGCGATCCTGCGTACCGATAAGGCTGCGCAGGCTGCCTACTTGAAAGACATGTTCTATATCGGTGCGATCACCCCGAATGAGGTTCGCCGGGAGAATAACCTCTCCCGCCTGGATAATGGGGATCAGGCATTCGTGCAGGTTAATGTCCAGACGCTCGATATGGCAGTGGTGACGCCGCCCGCCGATCGGAAGCCCGCGGCCGCTTCTATGGCGGATCCGAATACAACAGACGATCAGAATCAAAATTGAAAATAATGGAAAGAGAAGTCAGGAATATCCAGAGTGAAGTGCGCTTCGCCCCCGAAGAGGGTATGGTCGAAGGTTATGCCATGCTCTTCGACACGCAGTCGGACGGGTTGCCATTCTACGAGACCATTGAGGCTGGAGCTTTGGAGGGGGTCGTGGAGCGCAGCGACGTATTCGCACTATTGAACCATTCGATTGAGCGCGGAGTTCTCGCGCGGTCGAAGAACGGTAAAGGCAGCCTGGAGCTTACGGTCGATGACCGCGGTTTGAAATACCGCTTCATGCGGCCGGATACGGCGATCGGTCATGAACTCGAAGAGAACCTCCGGCGCGGCGAGATCGATCAGAGTTCCTTTGCTTTTACGGTCGAGCAGGATAAATGGGAACGGCGTGACGACGGTATTTGGAGCCGTCGCATTCTCAAAATCGCGGAGATATTCGACGTGTCACCCGTATATCGTGCGGCTTACTCAGCGACCAGCGTGTCTATGCGCGGCAAGGAGGAGGCTGAGAAAGAATTGGAAGAACTGGAGCGTCGCAGCCGCGAAGAGTATTACGCCAGGGCAGAACAACTTTTTAACATCTAATACATTATGGCAAGAGAAAAGAGTATCACCGAACTGCGTGACGAGAAAAGGAGCCTCGCAACGCAGGCACAGGGTATCATCGATGGTGCCCGCAACGAAAAGCGTCAGTTCACCGATGCGGAGAATACGCAGCTGGGGGAGATTCAGGCGCGTATGGCTGAAATCAACATCGAGATAGAGGCCCGAGCCGCGGAGAACCTCACTCCGGGCACAGCACACGTCCCGCAGGAGAAGTTCTCCTTCCGTCGCGCTCTGGTTAATCAGCTGAATCGCCAGCCTCAGCATGACGCCGAGGCGCGGATGATCGACGAGGCTACGCGTATCCACGCCCCGTACATGGCCAGCAATTCCGACAGCGGAAATCTCATCCTTCCGATGAACACCCGCGCGGCGCTTACCGCAGCTACGGAAGCTACAACGGGTGTCGTGGTCGACGAAGATCAGATGGAGATGCTGCTCCCGTTGGAGCCGAATCTGATCCTGACGCGTGCAGGCGCCCGCATCATGAATGGCCTGCGGGGCAATATCTACTGGCCCAATGTCAGCGCTGCAACGGTTTCGTGGGAAGGCGAGAACGACGCGGCCAAGGACGGCGCTCCGACGATTTCCAAAGGAACGGTGTTCTCTCCCAAGCGTCTTACGGCCGTCGTAGAGATCAGCCGGCAGCTGCTGGTACAGGAGAATACGAGCGTTGAGGCCTTGGTTCGCCGCCTGCTGGCCACAGCCATTGCTCAGAAGCTGGAAAAGACGGCGTTCAGCAAGGCGGCACACGATGATAAAATCCCCGACGGACTGTTCCAGGAAACGCCTGAAATCAACGGCGCGATGACGTGGGCGCAGATCGTAGAGATGGAGACCAAGTGCGACACGAACAACGCCCTGTTCGGGAACCTGGCCTACCTTCTCAACCCGAAACTCATCGGCCTTGCGAAGACGAAGGTCAAGGATGCCTCGGGTGCCGGTGGCTTCATCTTTACCGGGAACGGCGACGGCACGCTGAACGGCTACCGTGCATTACGCAGCAACAACATTCCTGCGGATCTTCAGGAGGCAACGGACGAGGCCGGCGCTATTTTCGGCAACTGGGCCGACTTCTTCATCGGGCAGTGGGGCGCCATGGACTTCATCACGGATCCTTACACGAAAGCCGGGAATGCCATGGTGCGCATCATCGTGAACTCATACTGGAATCTGGGTAAGGTTCGCGACGACTCGTTCGTCACCGCGTCCTTCAAATAGGATCGTAGGTTATGGCTTGCATTACTTTGGCGGAGGCAAAGAGGCACCTGAATATCGAGGACGATTTCGAGGACGACGACCAGTATATTTCGTCCCTGATTGCTGTCGCCCAAGAAGTCGTTGCGCAGGATATCTGCGTACCTCTGGCGGAGTTAGAGGGGGAAACCGGGGAAATCCCGGCGCCCCTTCGTCAGGCCATGTTACTCTTGATCGGGAACTATTACGCCAGCCGTGAGAGCGTTGCTTTCGGAGTCCTGGTTCAAGATACCAAAGCTTACAAACATCTTATCGGACTTTATAGGGATTATTCGAGATGAGAGCGGGATTGTTGCGTGAAATCGTCGTGTTCAAGGAGCCTCGTATGGTTCAGACTGCCACAGGAGCCGTCAGCAAGGAATATGTCGCGGTACACAGATGCCGGGCGTATAAAAAACGCTTTTCCAATGTAACCGACAAGGACAAGGTCGACGCCAAGGAGGAGTTTTATGGGCATTTCGGGGTCTTGCAGGTTCGCTATAGCCCGAAGATCAACGACCGTCAGATCGTGGAATTCCAAGGTGTGGATTATAAAATCATCCTACTCGACCGCAATATCACGGACAACACCTACTTGGTGAACGTAAACAAGATGAACGAATGATTGTCGTAGATATACAAACGCGTCAGGCCGCCGAGTATTTGGTTCGCAGCCTGGATGCCTTTGAACAGCAAAAGGCGATCAAGGAGGGTATGCTTCGTGCCGCAAAGGTCTTTTCGCGCCGCGGACGCGGTAATCTCCGGTCGCGCCTGAAGGGGAAAGGCAAAGGCAATCTGCTCGGAGCTTTCGGCGTGGTGTACCGCAAGCAGTATGTCATGTCGCTGGCAGGATATACGGGGCGCGGACATCATGCTCATCTGGTAGACTTGGGGACACGTCGTCGTAGCACCAAGTCCGGAAAGAACCGGGGCACCATGCCCGCCAACTACTTTTGGCACGATGCCCGTCAGAGCGAGGAACGCTCGGCGATGCAGGAGATCTTGCATGGCATCGAGATGGCGATCCAACGTATTCAAAGCAGGATGTAATGGGACGTGCAGACAAGAAATTTACGATCATCACCGAGGTTGTCAAAATACTTCGTGCTTGCGAGGATCTGTCCGCGATGGTCGGCACTAAGATTTTCCCCATCGTTGCCCCGGAGGGTACCCCGGGCGATTTCGTCTCCTATCAGCGCGACGGGATGGATATAGAATGGTCTAAGATGGGGCCGTCTTTGCAGCGCTCCTATTTCTATATCAACGTCGTAAGCGATGATTACGATAGAAGCCTAAAAATTGCCGATATAATTTATGACGCACTGGAAGGAGATTGGCAGGATCCCGACATGCGCATTCGCCTGACGGATTATGTCGAGGATTATATCGACAAGAAATATTTACAAGTACTCCAATTTTCAATTCAATAAACTATGGCAGAAAAAAAGTATGATTCATCGAAGGACATGATCACGGGCGATAAGCTCATGCTTTTTGTCCAAACAGAAGCGGCCGGGGCGGAAGGTACTCCCCCCGCAACGGTTCTTCCCATCGCGTTCGGCACGTCGTGCAGCATCGAGATCAGCACCGACACGATCGACACCAGCAGCAAGATGTCCGGCAACTGGAAAGAATTCCTTGTCGGTCAGCTCGGATACACGGTATCGAGCGAATCCCTCCTCTCCCTCAAAACGGGTCACTGCTCATTCAATACGTTGAAGCGGTTGATGAAAGAGCGTATGCCTATCCCATTCGTGCTGGCGAAAACCGCAGAATCCGAAGGCGACTTTCCACAGGGTGACAGCCTTGTCAAAGGGGAGGCGATTATCACGGCGCTGAGCATGACCGCCGACAACGGTTCGATCTGTACTTCGAGCATTACGCTTCAAGGTACCGGCGAGCTGGCAGACGGCACGCTCGTAGAGTAGCAACTTCACAATTACGCAGGGGCGGCCTCTGCCGCCCCTTTTAAAAACGTATGGACATCAAAAGTAGACTTGACATCGAGGCCATCGTTCGGTGGGAGCAAATGACCGGGCGCAGTTTTCTCCACATGGATTTTTCCGATGAAAACGACATGCGGAGATTGCTGTATTGCGCGACTGTGGCATGTGCTGCCGAGCCGTTTACATTCGATATATTCGAACAGATGCTGCAAAGTGAAAAGATAGTTGCTGCGGAGGTTCGTTCCCTGACCGCTTACAGCGCTTTCGCGGCGCAGTTTTCCCGTAAGCAGAAAATTACAGTCAAGTCTGATGCCGGTGCGACGCAAAATGTCACGATAGGCTCCATTGCTGCGAAGCTGATCGTATCCGCGGGCATGGATGCCCGCTTCGTGATGCACGAAATGCTTGTCGAGGATCTCCCCATGTATATCGAGGCCCTGAACGACAAGCTCCGCCACGAGGAAGAGTCCCGACGTCTATGGACTTTCTATGCGGTGCTCCCCCATGTCGACGGCAAAAAGCTCAAATCCCCCCAGAAACTCCACGTCTTCCCGTGGGAGGCCGAGGAGGCCGCACGTCACGCGCAGGAGGAAATGGTGCGCAACGAGCAAGAGCTCTATCGCTTTCTCAAGGGCGAGATGATAGACCTTAATGCGGTTCAATGGCGTAAAAAATCTTAATCATGAGCAGCAAACTCTCCTTTTCGATTGCGGTAAAATTATTGACGGACAACTTTAAAAAGGGTTCCGCCTCCGTCAAGAGCTATCTGCGCTCCATGCAGATGCAGTTTATGTCTTTTGCCGCAGCTGTGGGCGGCGGGGCCATCGGACTGTCGAATTTCGTATCGAAGTTGATAGAAACGGCGAAGGAAACCTCGCGGGTCAATATCGCCCTGAAAAACGTTTCCAAGTCGACAGAGGAGTATGCCGCCCACCAGCAGTTCGTCGTCGGACTCTCCAAGAAATACGGCGTGCAGGTCAACTCCCTGACCAGCGGCTTCGCCAAGTTCAAGGCCGCGGCCGACATCTCGAACATGGCACTCTCGGATCAATATAAAATATTCGAGTCCGTATCGCGTGCCGCGGTAGCTTTCGGATTGAGCGCCGACGACCAAAAAGGCGTATTCCTGGCCTTGTCGCAGATGATGAGCAAGGGCAAGATTCAGGCCGAGGAGCTACGCCTCCAGATGGCCGAGCGGCTCCCGGTGGCGATTCAGGCTATGGCGAAAGCTACTGGGCTCTCCGTGGAGGAGATGGACAAACTGATGAAGAAGGGGAAGCTCTATGCTTCGGATGTCCTGCCGCGTTTTGCAGAGGCGCTCGATGAGATGATTCCCAATGTCGACACGGACAACCTCATGACATCGCTCAACAGACTGAGCAACGTTTTTGTCGACCTTGTCAAGAAGTGGGACATCGAGGAGAAATTCAAATCCATCGTCGATGTTGTTTCGCGACTGCTGGGGGTATTGGCCAACAACGCCAAAACAGTATTTACCGGACTGCAAATCCTTATCACGACAGGATTAGGAAACGCCGTATACCGGGTATTCAAGTCTATCGGCAACAACTACGATAAAATCGTCGCCGCGTCCGTGAAAGCGCAGGACACGCTTAAAAATCGGCAGGAGGCGGTAGCCCGGGCGCAGGAGGCCGTGGACAAAGCTTCCGCGGCTGCGGTGGCGGCCCGCGAAGCCGAAAAGGTTGCGACGGTAGGGGCGTCCGAAGCGAAGAAGCAACGGCTGCGCAACAGAACGGCGAATGCCGAGGCGGCGCTTGCAGCCAAGACGACGGCCCTCGTAAAGGCGCAGGAGGCCGAGAAAGCTGCGGCGGCGAAGGTGACATCCGAAGTGCAAAAGGCTGCGGCCGCGAGTGGCGCCACAGGGTGGACACGGGCATTTAATATCGTGAAGTTTAACTTCGCGAAGCTTGTGGCAACAATGAAAGCAGCAGCGATGGCGACGCTTTGGACGGCTGCCATCAGTGCCGTGATGGGGCTTGTCGGATGGCTGATAAAGGCCGGGCGAGAGGCGAACCGCATCAAGAACATCGTCTCCGACATGGAGAAGAAGTTGGCTGAAAAGGTCGATAATACCCAACTCCAGAGTCTGGACAAATACCAGCATATTCTAAACGATCCCTCCCAAGGCGAAACAAAGCGGCTGGGGGCGCTCAAAGAAATCAATGCTTTGCTGGGAGAGAGCTACGACACCGCGAAGCTCGACTCGAAAACCCAAGACGAGATCAACAAAAAAATCGAGGCTCGCAAGCGTCTGCTCGCAGCACAAGATCGCTACGACAACGCCCAGACCGCAGCCAACAACGCCCAGGAGCAGCTGCGAAAACTGGAAGGAAGTGATAAATATCAGAAAGCTTACAAAAAGGCTTATGAGGATATTTTCCGGGATGGCATGACAGCCCACCAGTATGTCGCAAATGTCGGGACGCCGGAGCGCCCTTTCAGGTCGTGGCAAGAGAGGCTCGCTCACGGCGCCGCATCGGAAAAACTGCAAGCTAATCCGCTCCGTGAAGCCGAGAACCTACGCGCAGCGATTGCCAAGGCTGAACAGGCCATCACCGATGCTGCGGAGGAAATTGCAGAATTGGGTGGCAAAACATCCTCTTCGAGCTCTACGTCCCTATTCTCCGATGACAGTGGCGGTAAAAAAGGTAAGAAGACGGAGCTGGAGAAACAGCAGGAAAGCTACACCGAGTCCTTACGGGGCTTGCAGAAGAAGCTCGATGTCAACATCATCACGCAGGAAGAGTACGATCAAGCCCTGCGGGAACTCATCGAGAAGTCCTACGTCGACGCCTACGCCTCGGGGGACAAAGCCGTGTTGGAGAGTGAGTACTACAAGGCGCTGGAGAAGTCTTTCCGGCAGCTATCTCGCGGCGAGGCTTACAAGGCCGAGCGGCAGCGTGCCGAGATGCTCAAAGAGTACGGTGAGGCCCTGAAGCACCGCAAGGCAGAACTGACAGAGGGGGTTATCACCGAGCAGGAATACCGGGATACACTCTTCGACCTGACCCGCGAATTGCGTAAGCGCATGGCCTCTAACATGTCCGGTGCCGACGACTTCGAACAGGCCTATTTCAGCGGCTTGGGAGAGCTGACACGCGGTTTGGCACATCCGAAGCTGAAGACCCGCGACACCTCGCGCGACTACAAGAAGACGGATATCGACATTCTGGAAGAGTCGCTTTCCATCGCCGAACAAAACCGGGATATTTACCGCGAATTGTCCCAAGAAACCGGTGGGATGTTCTCCACGGAGCTCGCGAAGGCGATGGCCAATGTCAAGACGCTCGAAGAGGCATTGAAAATCGCCGAAGCCAAGAAATCCGTCGAAGACCTTACGAAAGAGTTCCGCACGGGAACCTATGGCGGCGTGAAAAGCATCGTTGGGAGTGTAGACAACATTGCCTCTGCATTCGAACGTGTCGGAGAGGTCTTGTCTGACGAGGATGCGTCAGCGTGGGAGCGTATCATGGCGGTTTGGGAGGCCATGACAAGCCTCTCGGATGCTTTCATCCAGACCATTGAGATCATCGAGCGTCTGACGGAAGTAAAGGAAATGCTGTCCAAGGCCGAGCTGGCGAGCGCTGCCGTTTCGGATGCCGTGACGGAGAAGAAAGTCGCCAATGCCGCGGCGGAGACGGCGGCAGATGCTGCTGCGACGACATCTACAGTGCAGAATGCCGGAACGAAAGTAGCGGCGAAGACTGCCGAGGGCGCGGCCGCCGCAGGGGCGAGCGCTGCCAGCCTGCCGTTTCCATGGAATCTCGTGGCTATCGGAGGTGCCATTGCAGCCGCCCTTGCGGCATTCGCAATGATTCCCCGCTTCGAGAATGGCGGTATTGTGGGCGGTAACTCTACTCAGGGCGATAAGATACTCGCGCGTCTGAACTCCGGGGAACTGGTGCTCAACAAAGACCAACAAGGGACATTGTATGGGCTTCTGAGCAACCAGAGGCGCGCGGTGCATGTCTCGGGTGAATTTAAGGTTCGCGGACGCGATTTGGTTGCTGCGATAGACAATAATAACAGATTTAAACAAAGGGTCAAGTAGATGAAATACCTGCGTTACTATTCCGGATTTTACAGCCGCGACAACATCCCGTATCGCATCGAGATATGGCAGGAGGCCGAAACGGACTTTGATCCGGTGCGGATCGTGCTTTCATCCGACCCCGTAGAAATCGAATGGGCGGAAGTAGATAAATTGGAGCCGGTACATAGCAGCTCCGCGACTTTGAATATGGTTTCCATGTCGGATCGTTTCTTTGCGGATCTCTATGCCGTGGAGCCCGGCGCCATACGGTTGGACATCCTGCGCAAGGGGGAGTTGTATTGGTCTGGAACGCTCGATACGGAACTTTTCGAGGAGCCCTATTCCTATGAGAATCGTTACATTACGACCGTGACGTTTTCCGACTTCGCCATCCTCGACCGATTGGACTGGCAGGAGCGAGGAATTAAAACTATGTCCGAGATACTGGAAACATGCCTGGATGCCGCAGGGTTCAGGCGGGGAAGCGTTGAGGAGTACATTACGACGCGGCTGCCGAACAAATCGACCTACACACTTCTTGAGGACTGCTCGCTCATGTGCGAGAACTTCTTCGATGAAGACGACGAGCCGAGCAGCATCCGCGAAGTGTTGGATGAGGTGTTGCGGCCTTTTGCGTTGAGGCTGAAACAGAAAAACGGAAAGCTGCTTTTGTATGATATCAATGGTATCTACGACACTGCGCCTACGCCTGTGCGCTGGCGCAGCACAGATGCTACGCTGGGAGTGGAACCCGTGTATAACAAGGTTACGATCACTTTCTCGCCTTATGCTTCCGGGACGTTGCTTGACGGAACACTCGATCCCGACGAGGTTCTCCCCGAAAAACCGATAGGAGCTTCCGGAGAACTGATATATACCGAGCGCAACTCCGGCACGGATGGATTTCGCATCACATACGATCAGAAGGCTTCATCGCAGCTTGGCAAGATGACGCTCATGGGGGGCGCGTGCCCCTTCCGCATAGACGCGGAGTTCAGTGGCAGCAATGCCGCCGGCGTGATGTGGGGATTCCGCCCCGGGGATTACTGGCGAGGCTTACGGCCTACGAATGCGCTTGCAGACGATGACGATGCACTTGCCTCTCCGGACAACTGCGTGGAGACCATCGAAACGCCCCGCGTCCATGTCTTGGATGTTCGTGACGCCAACAGGCTCAGATACAAGATAAAGGTTTCCTTGAATGTACTTTTCGATGTCCGCTATAATCCTTTCGAGCAAGCCTCATATGAGAACGAGGAAGGCAACTGGGACGATTTCAAAAACTGGGTGAACTATGGTTACATCCCCGTTATGATCTTGCTGTATGACGACAAAGGCAAGGCGAAGTACTATTATTATAATAATAACATCCGCTTGGCTCACTCGTATGTGGGTAGCGGCAGTTGGCAACCGCTATCAGGCAGTGTCGGATCGATGGAACATATTTCGTGGTTGAGTTTTTACAACCAAAGCGACAGAAAAAGCAATACGGGCTTCGGAGGATGGCAGGGGAACAAGCGGGCGCTCGGATGGTACTCCGGGGGGCTGTCGTCCCAAAAGAGTCTTGACGGGGAGCTCCTGCCGGCACCACCGATATCGGGATACATCAAGTTCATGGTGTATTCGGGGGTGTGGTATCATGACAACGACGCAGATCGTCCATACCGCGCAGCACTCTGGGATAAAGTCCGTTGGCTTTTGTATAAAGACCCCAAGATCGAAGTCGTGAAGTCCAACGGCAACAGTGTCAACGAGGAGGATGTCAAGGTGTCCGCATGGATCAACAAACAGGCAAAGGAATCTTTGGACATCTCGACGATAATAGGGACTGCGAAGATTCTGTTGCCTTCGGGGCGTGGCTATATCCTGAGAACTTCGGACAGCGGGTTTGCGGGAGAGGGCGCCGGGAGTGTGATTCAGACGTTTTACCGCGCAGGAGAAACAGCATCCCTCGAACAATTGCTCGCGGGTACAGTGTATTCGAACTATGCTCGACGTATGTCTACACTTTCGGGTACCGTAGCCTTGGAACCATCGGCGGAGGTTTTGTCGGATGCATCATCAGGCGATACGAAATATATATTGCTGAGCGAGGTGCAAAACCTGGGTCAAGAAACAAGCGAGATAAAAATGGCTGAAATAGCGCCGGATTCATTTACGGGGATTGAATATGACAAAAAGTAAATTTTATTCCGCAGTAGAATACATTCCGGCGACGTCACGCCGGAGCCGGAATACAGAGGGCGCGGCAAGCGGCAGGATTGTCGTCACGACTTCGGACAGCGATAGTCCGGACTCGAACTACCATACGCACTCCAATTATGAGCTTTTAGAGAAACTTCGTGAGCAGGAGGGCTACTTGACGCTGAGAGAGGAGAATCCCGATTATGCCAAGCCGGAGGAACCGGAAGGGACGGTAGTGGCGGAAGGCTCGGAAGACCCGGAATCGCCCTCTGATCCGAATGTCGAGCCATATATCTACAAGAAAATCAAAGCCGGGGACGCAGACAAATGGGACGGACACGCGTTCGGCGATTACATAAACCAGCCGTTGCGCACAGGCGACGATGTGCGTTTCAAGACGGTCATAGGCAGCTTCCGCACGCCGGAATTCGTCGGGGGAATGACGGGCCTCGGGGGCCGTATCGACGAGCATGGCGACGCCGAGCTACAGAGCCTGAAACTTCGGGGATTCCTGGAGGTTCCGGAACTCCGCTACAACCGCGTCGAAATATCCATGGGCGACGACTGGAGTGCGGCGGGCGGCGGTCTCATCGCCGCGGTGGACACCGAGCAGCAGCTGGTGACACTCAAATTGGAAGAGGGCGAGTGGGGCACCGTAGCTGAGGGTGACATCTGCATGGGTATTTTCCATAGTTTAAACCCTTCGGAAAATGCCACAGAGGACTTCGACGACGGTCGCGGCAACCGCGCCTTCGCGGGTTTCGCCTCTTCCTACTTCCGCATCACAGAGGTCTTGGGCGACCATCACGAGCAGTTCAAGTACCAGCTACGTCCGGTGTCGGCATCCCACCCCACCCAATATCATCCGGCGGCGTCGATGACCCTCGTAAGCTATGGATCCTTCTCGAATAAGGATCGGCAGACCTCCCGCTACTCGACACGCACCTATCAGCGTTACCTGCGCGGCGTGGACGACTGGGAGTTCAGGGCCGATAACATTGCCGCGCAATATGGCGACCTGTCCAACCTGTCCGTATTCGGGATAAACATGACGGGGTATTCGGCATACCTGAACAACATCTACATGTCGGGCGTCGTCCACCAGTTCACGCCCGGCGGCGAAGAGGTGCCCACGATCATAGACCGCGGGGTATGGAGCGCCACGGAAACATACAACCGCAACGATGACGTATACTGGAACAACGGGCATTGGCGCTGTCTGGTCGACGGCACCACGACAGAGCCCGGCAAGGATGCCGAGGAGTGGGTATACTTAGGCGGATACGGGGTGCTCGAAACGGTCAGCATATTCAAAAAATCGGAAAACGAGCCTGCGAAGCCTACGGAGCTGAAAATACCGCCCGAAGGCTGGACGACGGAAACGTTGCCGATGTCGGATCAACGTCCTACATGGATGTGCACCGGAACCGTTGTTGACGGGGAGGTCAAATCATGGTCTGAACCCCAGCGCATATCGGGGGAACCGGGTCTCGACGGGAAGGACGGCAAGGATTACGAGTGGATCTTCGCACGTACATCGCAATACAAAGCCCCCGCACAACCGCCCACCTCACAGCAGGACGACTACGTTCCCGCGCCATCCGTAACTACGGACGGGCAGGTGTGGACGGACAATGCCGTGGGGCCCGATAGCGACAACCCTTACGAGTGGGCCAGCAAGCGTGTGAAAGGAAATGACGGCATGTGGGGCAAGTTCACCTCCCCTGCGCTTTGGGCGAAATTCTCGTTCGACGGAGCACCGGGTGTCGACGGAACCGATGTAGAATGGATATTCAAACGCACAAGTTCCAACACGGCCCCGAATACGCCGTCTGGCAGCGACGAAGACGGATATGTTCCGAGCGGTTGGACGAACAACCCTACGGGCCCGAATTCCGAGCGCCCCTACGAATGGACTTGCGTACGCTATAAGACAGGCGGACACTGGAGCGGATATTCAGCAGCGTCCTTATGGGCGAAGTGGTCGTTCAATGGCGTGGATGGCGTGGACGGAGAGGGTGTAGAATACATATTCACACGTACGAAAACCGAAGATTCGAGCACTGTCCCGGAAGTCCCCGCAGCTGCTGAATACGATAATCCCCCGGCGCCATGGACGGATGACCCCACGGGCGTAGACGCCACATATCGCTACGAATGGGTGTCGAAGCGCAACAAGGTGGAGGGTGTTTGGGGCGCATTCTCCTCGCCCTCGATTTGGGCGCGGTATTCTTACGACGGAGCGCCGGGTAATTGGACATCCTATGTATTCAAGAAGAGTGACACGGAGCCGGCCAAGCCTACTTCCTCCGACCCCATTCCGTCCGGATGGAGTGACGCGCCCACTGGTGTCGGTATATGGTGGATGTCCAAGGCTACGATAGACGCATCGACCGGAAAGGCCGGGGCGTGGTCGACGCCTATCCGCGTAACGGGCGAAGATGGGGAGCCGGGGCCGCATACGGATTTCAAATACGCCAAGAATAACAGCACCACCACGGCGCCGGCGCTGGTCAAAACGGATCGCAACCCCGCAGGCTGGAGCGACACCCCGCCGTCGCTCTCTTCGGGCGAATATCTGTGGATGACCCAGGCAGAAATAGACGCCAACAATAATCTGCTGCACCCGACGATAGGCTGGGCCAATCCGGTACGCATATCGGGAGAGCAGGGCTCGAAGGGTGATGACGGCTTGCAGGGCTGCATAATCCGCCTCACGGAATGGGCGTCGGGCGTCGAATACCGCAATGACCTCGACCTTGTCTCCAATGGCCCCAGATACATAGACATAGTTACGATCTATGCGAACAATAAGCAGCTGAAATTCCAGTGCAGCCAGACGCACACGTCGTCCGCTTCCAACAAGCCGGCAGCGGGAGCTACGTCGGCATACTGGCAACAACTCAACGACATGGTGCCGATATATACGCCCCTGTTGTTCGCTGAGAACGCCGTCATCAACTTCCTGCAAGGTATGGAGTTCGTGGTGCACAACTCCAAGACGGACATTTCCGTGAATACTATTATCGCCGGGCTCGTGGGCGGTGATATTCCCCTGTTCGTCGGGAGCAACACGCCGTCCAATGCGCCGTTCAGGGTCGCCAAGGATGGTTCATTCGTGGCCACCAAAGCCGATATTACGGGGACTATCAATGCATCGAGCGGAACGATAGGCGGATTTAAAATTGATACAGCATCATTAACAGCTAAAGACGATTTCGGTGAGATGTATCTATCTTCCAATCTGATTAGGTTTACCAACGATAATACCAAGCTTTATCTTGGAGGCGACACCTGGCCGGGATCAACGGGTGGTGGTATCTATGGGCCTATAAGAGTAGAAGTAGACCGCGACGTAACCATGGCAGGCAATGTCGGAGTGTATATAGATGTCTCCGGAGCAGCATTATCGGATGGAACCTCTACCTCTGCACGTCAGTCCGGAAGTCACGCCTTATATATCGCTAATGGTGTTATAACGGGCTTCAGACTTAGGAATGTACGAACCTCTTCCAACAGAACCCTGACCGACATGGACAGCGTGGTGTTCTGCACATCCGGGAGCGAAACGACCCTTACCCTGCCGTTTTCGCCCAAGCCCGGGCAGATTTATTTTATCCGCAAGGTCGGCAGCGGAAATGTCAAGCTGACGTTGGGGAATACCCTGCACAGGATATGCACCAATTCCAACTCTCAGAACAACACCACTATTACCCTGGACTGGGGTAAGATGTGGATCATATTGTGGGATCACATGAACAGTATGTGGACGGCCAACTGGTGCCAATATTAACGCAAAAACAGAATATATGAAAACATTGAATTTTAAGGATTTTAAACTATTCACCGACATTTCACATGTCGGACATGTTGTCGTCGATGCCCGGAAAGAATTCGCTAATGCCATATACATGAGCATGAACGGCATCGTGGCCCACGACCTGGCATTCCGCATCCTCCACAGCGAAGGCGGCATCGAAGTTTCCAACGAGGAGGAATCCATTGTCATCGACACCGCAAAGATGTGCAAGGCGGTTTTCTACGACAGCATCATGTCCGCCCTCAAGGAGGAATAAACGACAGAAAGAATATGAAACGCATCCGTATAGGCAAGGACATAGAGATACATTGGCCGATACTCACCAATGGGGAGCCGGTAGCACTCGAAGGGCGCGACCTGAAGCTCTTCGTCCATTTGCCTTCGCATATGGACATTCCCGTCGATTTCACCACCGAAGGCAACACCGCGATTTTCATCATAAGCGGGGCAATGCAGAAGTCTATCGGGGTGTATCGCCTTACCATGTGGGAGAATTTGCAGAAGAGAGGGCAAACGGCGGTCGACTACTGCAAGGCCTTCGAATTGGTTCCTACGACAATTTTGGAGGGCGGCGAGGATGAAAGCAACCTCAGGTCGGAAACTGTCGACCTCAAGGCGTCAAGCCTTGTTGTCGGATTGCCCGGCGAGAGTGCTTACGAGGCATTCAAGAAATACAACCCGGATTCCCAACTTACGGAGGAAGAGTATGCCGAAGCCCCGATCGACGCTGCAAACGCCGCGAACGAGGCGGCAAAAGCGGCAAATGACGCCGCAGGTAAAATTGGGGATATTGACAAAGTCCTCGCTGCAAAGGTCGACAAGGAAGAAGGGAAAGGGCTTTCGGCAAACGACTACACCGATCAGGAGAAGGAGAAGCTGGCCGGGCTCTCCAACTACGACGACACGCAAGTACGGGAAGAACTGGCCGGGAAGGCATCCAAGCAGGAGCTGGCAGATGCAGCGTCGGGCGCATTGGCTTCGGCAAAGTCGTATGCGGACACCGAGGTTAAAAAGGCGCAAGAGGAAATAGACGAGGCTATCCAACAGTTCGTGGTGCCCTCAATTGAGAATAGAATAACCGAAGGAGACGCGGAGGCGCTCAAACAGGGCAAGGCATACACGGACACCAAAACGGCGGAGTTGTGGAATAATGTCAGCGATGTGTTTGACGCCACGTCCGAGGAGCTCAACCGCAACATATCCGGCGGGGATACGCAGACACTGACCGAAGCCAAAAAATATACAGACAAGGCGATCTCAGAAATTCCCACCCCGGACGTCAGCGGGCAGATCGAGCGGCACAACACCTCTCCCACGGCGCATCCCGACATCCGGGAACTGCTCAACACCTGCGTAGGGCTGCCGGAGTTCAACGACAAAACCTACGAGCTGACCTTCACGACAAAGGGCGGTGCGAAGTTCATCATCGACCTGCCTATCGAGAAGATGGGGCTGCATTACAACGAGGATACCCAATCTATCGAGTTCGCAAATGCCGACGGCTCCGTATCCTCCATCCCGGTTTCTGACTTCGTGAAAGTATATGTCGGCTCTATCGGTTCCGAGATACAGGTTACGGTCGAAGGCTCCGAAATCCGCGCCTCCCTGCTCAACAACACCGTATCCTGGGACAAGTTGACACTTGCATTGCAGGAGATGATTCAGGACAAGGCCGACCGCACGGAGCTTCCCACGAAGCTGTCGCAGTTGCAGAACGACCCGAACTTCGTGACATCGGGAACCCTCGAAACCCAGTTGACGCCCATCAAAACCGAGTTGGGCGGCACAGTGCGCCTCGGGGAGGAAATAGGAGAAAGCGCTACCCCGCCTCCTATACCGGACACGGGCGATGAAATAACCGAGACGCTGGCGCACTCGGACTGCACGCTCGAAGAGCGCATCGCGCACCTCGAAGGGCTGCTCGTAGGAGTGCTCTCGGGCAAAGTGCTGATCCCGGAGTTGCAGGTCAAGAAGCTGGGCGTGTGGGGCGACAACAACCTCGTCGTCACGGGCGAGGGTGCGCCGACGAAAGCCCCCGACCGCGCAGGGCAGTTCTATGTCGATACGAAGAACAACGCGGTCTACCACTCCGTGGGCAACGGCGCGGTGTCGGACTGGAAGAACGCTTAAACTACATACAACATGTCACAAGTCAACAAATACGCCGACAAGGCGGGTTACACGGCCGACAAGAACCGCAAGGACACGCAGTCGGCAGTATCATACATCGAGAATGACGGGATGCTCGTCTACGACGGCGTGAACGTCGTGGTGGACAAGCCGGCCGCCGGTGTCGGTGATCTCGTCGTCTTTGACAAGACGGATAGTACGTTGAAATTTATCAAAGGCGATACGCTGGTTACAGAAAAGATACCTCCCCAACTGATTCCCGTGGCCGTGGTCTATGCCCGGCAGGGCGAGCGGGTGCTGATCGTGTCGCTTCGCAATGCGGCAAGCAGCGTTTACTGGGCGTACTCTTACGAGGTCGCCCTATCTGGCTTCGAACTGTCTGCGGGGGGAACCTTCACGCTTCGTATCTATAATACCGACCACGCATTCACTTATGCCCCGGGTGCGACGCTCGCGGATATCGCCGCGCAGATCAATGCGGACGAGAAGATCAAAACCACTTATGGCTGGACAGCCTCTGCCGATGAAGCAGGGGCACGAATTGTCATATCATCGAATACATGGTCGCCCAATTATGTGCTTATCGACGTTACGAATGGCTGCCAAATCACCTATCCTCGGGAGAACGTGAGCTATCAGACAACACTCACGGGGATACTTATCAAAGGAACCAGAGAAGAAATTCGCCGCAAGAATGGTGTGAGTTCAAATATGGCAGGTGGTATCCTCGACCAGTTCGCGGAATATTATTCGGCGAGAGGCCAGGCTGCCACAGGACAAAAGCCGGGAAGCGGCATAGTCATTCGGGAAAGCGTTTTCACCGAGGCCGACAACCCCGATCTGGTTGCCGTGTATCCCACCTACAAGGACTACCTGTTCGCCGAGCACATGGCACAATATCCTACGGCGTTCGGGACGATGTTGCAGGATGGCAAGACCAACACGAACCTGATCGGGCGGCTTACCTTCGAGGATATTTACGGCAAAACACAGTACCGCTACCCGGCTGCTGCGGCTGCCCTCGACTACGGCGTCACCGTGGACGGAATGACGACGGGGCTGGAGGCGGGGGCATGGTGGCTGCCGTCGTCGGAAGAGGTCTACCTGCTGATGCACAACAGGGTGCGTTTCGCCGCTGACGTGGAAAAAGACCCTGTAAACCGTACGCTCTTACGCTTGAAAGCTACCACGTGCTATGGTTATAATTATTATGTCCATACTCCATGCGAGATGCAGGAGAGTTACATCTACATTTATAGCGGAGGGAACGGCACTCTGGGCTATACAGGCAAGTGCTATAAATTCTCTGCCCGCCCGGTCTGCGCCTTATAACTATCTGAACCATGGAAACACAACAGCAGATCAACATCCTCGAATCGCGGCAGCTGGAACTGCGGGCGATTATGGCCAAGTCCGACGACAGGGCGGCCAAATGCATCAAGTCCGGCCTTGACTTCCGGGCTACCTATCCTCTGGATTATGAGGAGTACGAAGCGGCCAACGCGGAATACAACGAGAACGAAAAGGCCCTTGCGGATCTCAAAGCCAAGCGTGCCGAAGAGCTGGCCGCCGAGGAAACGGTTATGAACCCTCAAAATATGGAGCAATGAAGATATATATGACCAACAAGCCCAACGGCGAGCCGTTCTATCCCGTAACCGTAGCCGAAGCCGTATTTGTTTCCGAGAACGAAACTTTAGCCGCGGTGCTGCAACGGCTCGAACAGAGGATCGCAGAATTGGAGAAGCCGGAAGCGGCGCCCCAGGCGCAGACAAACGTGTTGCCCGAACAATAGAATACACCCTATGGAAGCATTGTGGAGATTTATAGAAAGGCTCTGCGAAAAAGTATGGCAGGTGTTGATCGGTGCCCTGGTGTACATGTTCAACGCCATAGCCCCGATACACGACATACTGACGGCCTGCATGATTATATTCGCCGCGAACTTTTTCACGGGCCTGTTCGCCGGTGTGCTCGTGCAGCACGAAGGATTCATATTCCGCAAGGCTTTCAAGTGCATATCCGAGGCTGCGGTAATATCGGGACTGATGGCTATGATACTGCTCGTCGGGGACAACATCGACAACCACGACGGGGCGATGTCGGCGATCTCGCTCGCAGTATATGCCCTGATATATTTCTACGGGGTCAACATCCTCAAAAACCTGAACCGCATATTCCCGAAGAACCGATACATCGACTTCCTGTACTATGTGCTCTCGTTCGAGATGATTAAGAAGATTCCCTATTTGGAAAACTACAAACAAAAACAAAAGGACAAATGAAAAAGAAATGGATCGTATGGAGCATCGTTGCGGCCGTGGCCGTAGTGCTCGGAATCGTATTCCCGCGTTACATCCTCGTGGGGGTTGTTTGTGCTATGGCCGGATGGGTCGGGCATATCCTGTACACTAAACACATCGCGCAATGACACGGGGGCTCAGAAACAACAATCCGCTCAACATCGAGAAGACACGGGGCGGTAATCCCTGGCAGGGCGAGGTCGTGCCGTCGAAAGACAAGCGTTTCGCGCAGTTTACGACGGTGGCCTACGGCTACCGGGCTGCCTTCAAGCTGCTGAACAACTACCAGCGTAATTACGGGTTGGACACGATTCGCAAGATGATCGGCCGCTGGGCCCCATCGCAGGAGAACCACACGGACGCCTATGTCCGCACCGTGGCGGAAAGATCGGGGGTGCCCGCCGACAGTCGGATCACCACGACCAACCGCGACGTGATGGTTCCCATCGTAGCTGCGATGTCGTTCGTAGAGAACGGCGTAGAGGCCAAGATGCTCGACGTACAGGCCGGGTGGGAGTTGTTCGTAAAGGCATGAAACGCCTGATCCTCTACCTGCTCGCCGCCCTTGCGGCCGGGGCGCTGTTCTTCGGCTGGGGATACCGCCGGGGCGCCGCGTCGGTGGTCGTCGAAGAAAAAACGCGCATCGACACGGTGTTCTACCCGCGGCCGGAGCCGCTGCCCGGCACGTACCGCCTCGCCGACATATCGGTGCCAGTGCTGCTCTTCGCGCCGCCCGACACGGTAACGGAGACCGTTGTTGCGAAAGTCGGGGCAGACAGCGTGCAGATGAAGGTGGCCATGGAAACGCGCCCCTACTCGGACAGCACCTACCGGGCACAGGTCAGCGGGCCCCGGATCGGCAACCTGCGGCCGACGCTCGACTGGATAGAGACATACGACCGCACGACCATCCGACAGCAGGTAGTCACCCGGCGGAGCCGCTTCGCCCTGACCGCCGGGGTCGGGGCGGCGTACACGCCGCAAGGGTTTCAGCCTACGGTCGGCGTAGGAGTAGGTATTATTTTATGGCAATTCTGATATGAATTTACGACATCATCATTCCCTTCAGAGGGCACAAGCCCGGAGTTCGGGATAATATTTAGCGAAGAAACTACATCGTCATGTAGCGGATGCCGCATGGGGGCTGGCGTAAAAAGCCCCCGCCTCCACCCGTGTCTCTCTTACCTTCCACGGGTGACAAAGGTGCCACAACACCACGGCAGGGGCAAATATGCCTCTCACGGTGTTGTGGCACCAGTTGTTTGTAAGAGAGATCACAAAGCTATAAAAAACATCGGATATGTGCAAATCGGAAATTTTCAACCGGGTATTGGATGTCGTGTCGCAACAGACCGAGGTCTCCCGTGAACAGATTTTATCTCGAAGTAAAAGCATGGAGGTCGTGGATGCACGATGTATTTTGTTTCGGCTTTTACAAGAACAAGGGTTATATCCGGGGCAGATTGCAACACAGGCGAGGAAGACCCCGGCAGCTATACGCTATCTTTTGTCGCATTTCGAAGATCGGGTAAAATCGAACAAAATGGTGAAAATATATTTGCAAAATATCAGAAAATGCATCGGAAACAGCTGATTGGCATTCAGTCGGTAAGTAGTGATATTTGTGGTGTAGTTCAAATGCTACCTCAATCGCCGAAGAGGTAAGAGGCGGATTATTCACAACAAGTTATGGATTCCAACTTAACGACTGCCGATTTTTTGGCGTTGGAAAATCGAGGATTCGGCCGTGGTTACGACGACTACGGCTCTCGTCGCCACGGTGCCGCTACGACGGGTATCGGTCTCGCGGCCGGCCTGGGCGGAGGCGCCCTGCTGCTGGCCCTTGCCGGACTTTGGGGCGTAAACCAGGCGTCGAAGGCTCGCCAGAAAGCCGCTGAAGCTGCGGCTGCCGGCAACAAGAGTGCCATCGACATCCTCGCGTCGCAGACGCTTGTCGAGCGTCAGTCGCGCGAAACGTGGCAGAACAACCATGCGCCTACGATCAGTCAGTACGTCGATGTACGGGCAGGTGCCGGAGCAGGCGCCGGGGCCAATGCCCTTGCGACCGCCGAGGCGTTGTCGATCATCGCCAACAGTGGACGCAACGGGCAGGTATGCCCGCAGCCCGTGGCACTGTATCAACCGGCGATGCCGTGCTCGTGCAACACGTGCGGTAATTAAACCGCGCCGGGGAGGCGGAGACCGTACGATCTCTGCTTCCCTTCTTTTTATCGACTTTTAAATAGGATCTATATGTTTGGTAAGCCGCAGATCGACCTTACACAGATACGGGCAACGTCGAAATTATCATTGAAGATGTCATGCCTGGCAGCATGTGGGAACGATGTGGATAAGGCGGAGAAATTATATCGGTTCATCGCCGAGGATCTTTCGAACCTCCCCGATATCGACCCCGCAAAAGCGTCCGTAGTGGAGCAGATAAAAACAGGTGCAAACGATTTGTTCGGATGGATCGGCGAGCATAAAGGCGATATCATCGAAGGGTGGAATTTCCTCCAAATGATCCGCGGCGGGGCGCCGCTCCCGTCGGTTTCGGCCCCTCCGACCGATATTCCGCCGATTCCGGATAATCAGTAACGATTCGCTATGAAACCCTTTAAAATCGAATTCTACATATACGCTGAATCCGAGGAAGAGGCCCGGGAGGTAGAACGTGCCGCACACGCTTTTGTATCCTCCAACTATCAGCAGGGGATAATCGTATCTGCCCGGAAGCTGATAGATGCCCTCAGTAGATTCAAAGACAACTTTTTCGTTAAAACATTTTTACGATGAACGAACTATATAAGCTTATTCTGAATGTGCAGGAGATTGCCAAAGCCAACAATCTGTTCCTGCAATCCTTCGAGCAGCGTATCGCTGCGATGGAACAAAAGATCGCCGCCATGGAGAAAACCATGGTACTCGAAATACCCGAATCCGAGCCTTACACTCCCGGCGCGGAAGAAAATCAGATGTAGTAGGGAGCGAACCAAAAAGCATCATTTTATGAGTTGTAACAAGATTCCCGCGGCAGTCATCACTCCCGTCCTTGCGGCCGGGGCTGTCGCATCGCCATACTTCGTGGCGGTAAACATTTCGCAGCGGCTGTGTACTCCGACTTGTGCCGGAAGCACACCCGTGTTCGATCCGAAATTTTCATTGAAATCCGTGGCGCAGGTAGGTACGGATCAGTACATGGCGACGATTCACGTTGAGGGTATCATCGCCTACGTTCCGTGTAACGGGGGGTGCAACTGCACCAAGCAGCAGCCGCTTTCGCAGGATTTCACGATTCCGATTCAAGCATCCTCCGCGCCGACGGTGACAATCGAGGCCGGCGCGGCGACGAATGCTGTGGCAGCGGCTCCGTGTCAAGTCTGCTCGCGGGCATTCGTTTCGGAAACGCCGCTGGCGATTACGGTAACAACATCGACCCCTGCGTGATGATTACCGGGATAGTCGTAGCAACAGCTTCTATGATCGTGATCGTTTTGGCGCATCATATGGGATTTATCGAGAAGGCATATGCTGTCTGCGGCGACATTGCCAAGTGTCCTATGTGCTGTTCGATGTGGGGGACACTCGTCGTGTTACTACTCTCCGGTCACGACTTCATGGAGGCTGTTGCGCTATCCTTCATCGTCGCATATTTATCCAACTGGTTCGGATTGCTGCTTGCGTGGCTTTCGATAAAATACGATGTAATATGGCAAAGAGCAAACCGGAGCCCCCGAAGCAGGGGCAGGAGCAAAACACCTCGGTCAGGACGAAAATAGTCCGGCCGAGAATAACGAGAACTATTTACAAACCGATACCTCGCTTCAATAGCGGGTGTCCCAACTGTTAAAATTATGGAAGAAATACAAAGAAGGTTCGATGAGCTGGTGGCAAAGATCGTCGCGTCGAAAGACCCGGACAAAATGAGAATGCTCATGTGTGCCGACGCTTGGGGATTCAAACAGATGGCGACCGTGCAGCCCAAGATGGCGCAGAAGTGGCTCGACAAGATCGAGGCGTCAGAGTGGTACAACTATCTTTCATCCGAGGAAGCGGAGCAGGTGGTCGCAGGGCTTGTCAACCAGAGCGGAACGAAAGGCCCCAAATGGCCGATGCAACAATTCGAAGCGGCCGTAACGGCTCTTGACGGCCAGATGCAGGAAGCGCCGTATTACAATAAATACGCGCTGTGGGCGACAGCAAATATGATCTACTCCGATCATGCCAAATCGCTTTCTGAGGTTGTATCCGAGGCAGACACGCCGAAGATCGTCTACAAGATGGCCGTGGAGAAGCTCAAAGACCCGGATCGGCCGCGGTTCGCCAGGCCTTATTTCGGGCTATAAGGCGATAGAATATCGTTTTGCGGCGGTGTTTTTGGCATCGCCGTTTTTTTTGAAACCGTTTTATTTCAGAATCGTTTTTGTATCCGGCGTTTTTCGAAAACGTTTTTGCCGGTGAAAATTTCCAAACCGTTTTCTCTGTCGGAATTTTGAAATCGTTTTTATCCGGCATTTTTCAAAATCGTTTTTCTCCGGCGTTTTTTCGAAAATGTTTTTGCGGCAAAATTTCAAAACCGTTTTTCCTAACAGCTTTAGATTGTCCTGTTGGTTTAAATTATCCCAAGGAAGAATGCCAACAGAATGATTAAAATTGTCCCATTGGTTTTATTTTGCCGTCTCAGTCGACTGTCGGGCGGAAGCTGATGGCGGTATCGTGACATATAATATTGGGAGTGTTAGATTTGCTATATTTTGAATAAAGTTGTATCTTGCAGGTACCATTTATTGGCATTATCCATACCATCGAGTTTGGACTTAGGCATTTACCCCCGGTTTCCTGTGAAGGACTGCCGGGGGTTTTTCTTTGATTTGGCTGCGAATGTTGAGGCAAACGTGCTCGCGCTCGTCTCGGGGCAAAAAGTCGGCATAATGCGCCGAAAATGCCTGAACATCCGCAAATGCGGACGCAACCCTGCGAATACAGGCAGCTTTGCGAATGTCCGGGGCTGCGAATCCTTGCGAATGCGGACGGGCCGAAAAATCCCTGCGAATGTGGCTACGAATGTCTTTGCGAATGTGCCCGACCCTGCGAATTTGGCTGCGAATGTCTTTGCGAATGTGCCCGACCCTGCGAATTTGGCTGCGAATGTGGACGGCCTTGCGAATGTCCGGCGGCGGTTCTGCCTGGCGGCATGCTTCCGGGCACGAAAAAAGGCGGGACAATTTCCCGCCCTCCTGTTCTTTGGGGTTATGCTTTCGTATAGTGGTAGCGCATAGACATTATTTGTACTTCTACGACCTCGCCCAATACTTTGTATATTATTCTATGCTCCGCGTTGATCCGGCGCGACCACATGCCCGATAATTCATATTTAAGTGCTTCCGGTTTTCCGATCCCCGTATAAGGGTGCGCGGCGATGTCTTCCAGGATTGCAGCTATTTTTTTTATTGTGCGAGTTTGTCCACTCTTCACAAAATAGGCGTAATCCGTTTGCGCCTGTTTGGTTAATACTATTTTATACATTAGGCGATACGGTTCAGAAAATCGGAAATACTTTCGCCGTCCTGCTGGGAGACTACGCGCCCCTCCTTTATATCGCGCTCGCCCTCGCGTATTGCTTCCATCATCGCGGGCGACGCCATTATATACTCGGTTTCCTTTATGGCGTTATACTCGTCCAATGATATAAGCACAGCGCCGGTATCCCCGTCCCGGTTTATTATAACGGTGTCGGAGTCGTTTATAACTGCGTCCAGATACTTTTTCAAGTTGTTCCGCAAATCTGTAAAATTCGTTGTTCTCATGGCTTTACTGGTTTGGTGTGTACAAATATAAGTACTTAAAACGGTACTTGCAAATAAAACGCCGATTTTCGCGTATTGGTGTATGCCCCGGTAAAAAAATGCAAAAAAAATCATAAAAATATTTGTTTGTTCGAAAAATGGTTGTATATTTGTGTTGTCAATACATAAAAGAGGGTGCCACGGCACCGAATCAAGGTGCATTTTTTATGCACATACAGCCAGTATAGGCGGCGTTTCATCCCGTGTATAATCCGTAATAGGTTATACGTCCACCCTCAAAAGTGTATTGACAGCGGGCAAGAGAAACGCCGCCTTTTTTCTGTTTCTCAAAAAAATGTCAATACACTATGAAAACCAACAACAACACCGCGGCTACTGCTGCGAACAACTCCAACAACTGGAAAAACGAAGTTAACGAAATTCGGGCACGTCTTGAAGCCGCTAAAACGCGTTCGTGCTGGGAGCGAGGCGTAAAAGGTTTTGCGCTCAATCTGCTCAGAAGCTACATAGACATTTGCGAGTATTGTGATAACAACGGCCGACCAATTCCGGAACTCAATGAAGCAACGTTACTAAACGGTGCGGATGACTGGCGCGAATACTGCGAGGGCGGTTGTGCCCTTATCTACGACGCAGATATAGCGTGCGAACTTTGCACGCCGTCGGAGCTGAAGAAGACCGACAACGGCAACAAGGCCCCAAATACTCGTGAAACATGGATGGACGTACAGGCCCGCGCGTATTTCCAAGCATATAGAATGTTGATAAATAACGCCCGCTAAATAATACCAACAATGAAAAGCACTAACAATACCATAAAGGCCGCCGCGCTGGTGGTGCTGACGGCTTTTGCCTGCTGGATCCTGTTCCGCTCGACGTTGCGAGTAGAAAGCGTGCACGATGTAAACGGGGTATATTTGGTCGAGGTCTCCACACTTGGGCGAATAGATATACACGAATGTAATTAACGTCTCTTACCTTCCACGGGTGGCGCCATAGCCACGGCGGCGGGCCGGCATTTGCCGGCCCGCTTTTGTGTGTATTGTTCTAATGGTTTGAAAAATACAGAAGCAAAACACCGTAAAAACCTTTCAAATTGTCCTATTAGTTAGATTCTATACCACTATGCCGGCCGGCGAGATGTTGAGAGCTGCTGAGATAACACGCGGCAGGATGCACGGCACCCCTACAATAGCATCAGCAAGCGAGTAGCCCCGACGGCCGGCGCTGCATAGGTGCCCCCTCCCGTCGGCACGTTATAGACTCATACAATGCGCGCGCGTTCAAAGTGTACCGCGCCACCCCTCGCGCGCAATGTGTGAACAGAAGGCACGAGAAGGCACAACAACGGCGCGAATGCAACCACACCAGCGGGAGGGGTAGGGGGTAATATTTTATTGTTTTACGCGCTGCAAACCTCACCGGGCACGACTTTACACACACGGAACTTTTTTCAAAAAAGCCAAAATCAGGGGATGGACTAAAAAATCATTATTTATTCACCATTCATGTTAAGCATCACGCAACCGTGCAAAATACTGCATTTTTTCGAAAAAAAAATTGCGGTCTTTTTAATGAAAAATAAGCGTATATTTGCATCGAAGGTATTCGACGTGGTGCATCGGGCTGATTTTGCTCCGAAAATCTTGTCGTTTTTACCAAAGTTGGCAAATTGTTGTCAAATATTTTTTCAATAAAACTCACAATTCATTGAATATCACAAATATTCAATGACTAAATAGAATGATTCCTAACCTAAATTCGCGTTCGAGTCGCGGTGAGGCTACGAAAAGGGAAAGGTTCCGACCTTTTCCTTTTTTCGTTCCGCCCGGACGGGAGCAGCTTAAATCTCCGGCCGGGAAAGGGAACATCCGACAATTTACATTATCTTTGCCTCACATATAAAGCCAGTTTATGGAGTCACTCAAAGAATTATATAAGATCGGCAACGGCCCGTCGAGCAGCCACACGATGGGGCCCAAAAAGGCTGCCGAACGTTTTGCCGAACGTAGTCGCGACGTCGATTCATACCGTGTGACACTCTACGGATCGCTCGCCGCCACGGGCAAGGGACACCTCACCGACGTGGCGATCCTTTCGGTGCTGGAGCCCATCGCCCCGACCCAAATCGTCTGGGAACCGAAGGTCGTGCTGCCCTTCCATCCCAACGGCATGTTGTTCGAGGGGCTGAAAGCCGGCAAGGTCGTCGACAGTTGGACGATATACAGCATCGGCGGGGGTGCCCTGGCGAACGAGAGTTCGCGCCTGGAGATACCCGCCAGCATCTATCCGCTGACGACCATCTCGGAGATCAAGGACTGGTGCTACCACGAAGGCAAAACCTATTGGGAATATGTCAACGACTGCGAAGGCCCCGAAATATGGGATTACCTCGACCGGATATGGACGGTGATGTGCGAAACGATCCAGCGCGGCCTGAACAACGACGGCGTACTGCCGGGAGGGCTCAAGGTCGCCCGCAAGGCGAGCACCTACTGGGTCAAGTCGAAGAGCTACACCGACTCGCTGAAATCCCGCGCCCAGATCTACGCCTACGCCCTGGCAACCTCCGAAGAGAATGCCTCCGGCGGCATCGTCGTAACCGCCCCGACATGCGGGTCTTGCGGCGTGGTTCCGGCAGTGCTCTACCACCTGGCCAATTCGCGCAACTTCCTGCGCATCCGCATCCTGCGCGCCCTGGCTACGGCGGGACTGTTCGGCAACGTGGCCAAAACCAACGCTTCGATCTCCGGCGCCGAGGTCGGCTGCCAGGGCGAGGTCGGCGTGGCATGTGCCATGGCCGCCGCCGCGGCATGCCAGCTTTTCGGCGGCACCCCTTCGCAGATCGAATACGCCGCGGAGATGGGGCTCGAACACCACCTGGGGCTCACCTGCGACCCCGTATGCGGATTGGTGCAGGTGCCCTGCATCGAACGCAATGCGATTGCGGCAGCCCGGGCTTTCGATGCCAACGCCTACGCCACGCTCTCCGACGGCTCGCACATGGTGAGCTTCGACCGGGTCGTGGAGGTGATGAACGAAACCGGGCATAACCTCCCGAGCCTCTACCGGGAAACCTCCGAAGGAGGCCTCGCCAAGCGTTATAACGGCAAGAAATAATCCGGACAGGATTCTTACGGCGGGGAACCGTGTTTTTTTGTGCTCCGGGATTTTTCGCAATTCGGAACAGGGAATCTTCCAAAACTCAGACCGATAAGCATCCGGATAGCGAATGACCTCCGACTGCTCGTGTTCATGCCCTTTGAACGGCTGCACGGCTGTCTTTCGCACAGTCGCCCTGCGCTCCGTCCAGTCGCCGCGTGCGCCGGAATCCGCATATTCATAGCTTTAGCTCCGCTCCGTAGCACCATCGTAATTGTGGGCTTCCTCCCGGCGTGCCACAAGCCGTCCCCCGGAATCGTAGACACAGGCGGCTTCTACTCCGGGTTCCCGTAGAACCGCATCGGTTCGAGCCAACCGTCCGGCGGCATCGTCTAAAAATTCGGTCGACCGCCCCACCTGCCGCATCACCCTCGTATTCGAGTTCCTGCGCGGCGATCCGGGCTACGGCACCATAAGTCAGCGATGCCGGCCTCCCTGCCTGCGCATCCCCTCCATACAGAAACACCGTATCCGTCCGAAAAAAGTACGGTTGGCAATGCCGCCGGGAGTGCGAACTATTTCGACTCCAGCTAACCATCGGGACAATGACGGTTGAAGATAATCGAGAATCCGGTCAAAATAAAAAGAAGCCGTTCCCTGGGGAACGGCTTCTTTCGAATCGTATATGCAGCCTCGGATTTACTGCGCCTGTTGGAGCGATTCCAGCTCGGCTTTCGAACCGACCACAAGGTTGTCGTAATCGCGCAGGCCCGTACCGCCGGGAATCAGGTGACCGCAGATAACATTTTCCTTGAGGTTTTCCAGCGGATCGACCTTGGCCTGGATCGCAGCCTCGTTGAGCACCTTGGTGGCCTCCTGGAACAAAGCGG
>ERZ827516.413-NODE-413-length-48530-cov-21.533058_pt1 | contig 48530 bp, 26 predicted proteins | sample MGYA00519703_ERZ827516 | MGnify/ENA primary metagenome ERZ827516 (study PRJEB31778, sample SAMEA3449337) | human gut metagenome | biome: human gut; feature: human-associated habitat; material: faeces | place: United Kingdom | collected 2010/2012 ...
TAGAAAGGACTTTGAAATCTTTCCCAAGAAACTTTTCAATCGTTTTTGCTTTTGCCGGAGACTCGACAATGACAAGGTTTTTCTGCATAATTCTTTCTTTTATAATGGCTTGTACCACAATATTCGGGGACAAAAGTAAAAAAAAAGATTCTCCTTACCTTATATTATAAGGAGAATTTAATAAAATCTTAAGATTTACCAATGTTGATGTTAACTTTTACATCTGTAAATCTTAAGATTTAGCTTAAAGGGAGGATGCTTGCCGGCTTATTTTGTTGCGGATGAGGGGTCTTCCTTTATTTTTTTGAGAAACTCTGTCGGTAACATTCCAAATTGTTTCTGAAAACATTTGGCAAAGTAGGAAGAAGAACTGAACCCGACGAGGAATCCTATTTCGGTAACCCTATATTCTCCCTCCACCATCATTTTGCAGGCTTTCTTTAATCGAGTGACCTTGATGAAATCATTGGGAGTCATGCCAATAATGCCTTTGATTTTGGTAAATACAGAGGTACGGCTCATTCCCAGTTCCTGTGCCAGTGTATTTACCGAAAATTCGGAGTCCTCAATATTATTCTGGATGATTTCGGTACATTTATTCATAAATTCTTCATCCAGTTTATTGTGGACAGCGGAGTGCAGATCGGACAACGGAGTAGAGGCATACGTTTTCTGCTGACTTTCCCTTTTCTTGAGTAAGTTCAGCAATTGTGCTTTCAGGTGGAAAGGTGAGAATGGTTTCTCTATATATGCATCCGCACCGGCTTCCAGTCCTTTGATTTTACTTTCCGTATCCGTTTTGGCTGTCAGCAGAATGACAGGAACATGGGAAATATTGATGTTACTTTTAATTTTCCCACAGAGTTCGAACCCGTCCATTTCCTCCATCATCACATCACTGATGATGAGATCGATGTTGTTCTTTTCAAGAATTTGCAACGCTTCCTCTCCACTTGAAGCCGAAATGACGAAATATTCCTCGGACAGAATTTTGGAAAGGAAATCCAGAATCTCCGGGTTGTCGTCCACAACCATAATGGCATATTGTTTTTTCAACGGTTCACCGGGAAGAGTGCTTTCCAGTTCATTTTCTTCTATGCTGTTTTCTGGAATAATCGTATCTTCCACTCGTTTGGCCACTTGTGGCAAAGCAGTGATGGCCGCTTGTTTGGGGAAATATACAGAAATAGAAACACCGTTTTCACCGCCTTCCCTATCGCTGACTTCGATCTTTCCGTTCATCAATTGGACGAGTGAGCGTGTCATGTGAAGCCCGATACCAATGCCCAGTTTATTTATTTCACTGTTGTTCTTAACCTGATAGAATGCGTCGAATATTTTAGTCTTTTCTTGATCGGTGATGCCTATACCGTCATCGGTCACGGTGACTACTATCTCGGAATCCTTTTCTATAGTCGTAATACGAATCGTGCTTTTGGCATATTTCAAGGCATTACTTAGTAGATTGCTGATAATCTTGGTAAAAGCTTCTTCATCTATGACAATGCTCAGTTCTTCCGGGATAGAGGAAGTGTCAATCGCCACTTTCTTTTGTCTGGCAGATAATTCAAAAATGCAGCTTACTTTGCAGATTATTTCTTTAATCCGGTAACAGTCATACGATAGTTTATAAGATCCCGTATCTACTTTGCGGAAATCCAGCAATTGGGTGACAAGCGCATACAAGCGTTTGTAATTCTGTTCAATAATACTTAGGTATTCCCCATACACATTGTTGATACTTGAAGTTTTCATCAGGTATTCCAATGGGCCGATAATAAGGCTCAATGGAGTTCGAATCTCATGAGCAATGTTAGTGAAGAAATCTATTTTGGAGTTATAGAGCTCTTTTTCTTTTTCATCGTTCAGCCTCTTGATACGTTCTTTCTGACGTTTCTCCGTGCGTTTTACGTAATACCATACGGTTAACATAATCGCAATCAACAGGACGAGGGCATAGATCAGATAAGCCAGTTGCGACCGGAAGAATGGAGGCAGCACCTTGATTTTTAGCTGTACTTCATTGCTGCTCCATAGTTTATCACTGTTCGTTCCCTTGATCCTTAATACATATTCACCGACGGGTAAGTTTGCATAGGAAAGATGGTTGTTACTTCCTTTAGTGAACTGCCATTCGCTGTCCAGACCTTCCAGCATATATTGATAATCATTCTCTTTGGGAGCAATGTAACTTAGTGCGGCAAAATCGAATCCGATCATGGACTGGTTATATTTCAACACAATCTCATCTGTATATCCTATGGACTGGTGAATAGGTGAATTGGGCGTGTCAGCCTGTATGTCTTTTCCGAAAATGGTCATATTAGTGAGGATGACAGGTGGATTGTATGTATTTTCTCTCAAGTCTTGCGGAAAGAAATAGCAGAAACCGTCTGTCGAACCCAGAAATAGTCTACCGTCAGAAGATTCAAAGCCGGAGCAGGGTGTGAATTGTTCATTGTATAGTCCGTTTGATTTCGAATAGGTTTTTATATGTTTCGTGTCCGGGTTGTATACAACAAGCCCTTTATTGGTACTTATCCATAGTAAGTCTCCTTTGGGGATAATTGAATTGATGATTTTATTTGGCAATTTCAGGTGATCATATCTGGTGAAATCGTCCGTTTCATCATTATATCTGCAAAGCCCTTGGCCATACGTTCCCACCCATAGCTGTTTTTTGCTGTCGATAGCTAATGTGGTGATTACATTCTTTGTTAGTGAATTCGGATGGTCCGAACGTTGATAAGATGTTATCTTTTGGGTTCTGACATTGTATGAATATAATCCACTGATGCTTGTTCCTATCCATATTCTTCCGAAGTAATCTTCAATGATATCCGATATTTTGCCTGTAAAAGAACCGATTCTGATGAAATTGTTTTTTTCGGGGTTATAGTAACAGAATCCTGCAGAAGTGCCCACGTAAATACATCCATTACTGGCTTTATATAGAGTGAATACCCGTGAGGAGGGGATAGATGTTGAATCTTCCGGATTATTGAGAAAACTTTCCACTTTTCCTGTTTTTAAATCAATCACCTCCAAACCTCTTCCATAAGTGGCGGCATATAGTTTATCTCCGTCTACCAGCAGATCGTGTATACAATAGTAAGTTGTGCCTATACTGGCTGCATCCCGGAAAGGGGTAATTTCTTGAGTTTTGGCATCAAATCGGAAAATGCCATTGTCATCCGTACCTATCCAGTATTTATCATCTTTGTCTTCTTTGATAACATTGATTACTTTTCCTGATTGTGGCGTGGACGATGATGAACAGCTATAATATTTGAAATTATTCTGAAATGCCGAATAGAATTTGATTCCATCGAAATAGGAGCCCAGCCAGAGGCTTTCTTCCTTATCTATATAGATGGTATATATAAACTTATTGGCTCCGGTTCTTATTTTCAGATTCGGATTGTCGGATTGTATAATTTCTCCTTTGTCTGCTTTAAAAATTCCCATACCGTTGTCGGATGAAATGAACAACTCGCCAGGTCTGTATTCTTTAATGTCGTGGATATGATATAATAGGTTGTTCGGACTTCTGTCCCGGTAGTTGGTGAAAGTTTTAGCCACAGGATCGAACAGGTCGAGCCCGTTCTGAAAAGTTCCTATCCATAAATTGCCGTGTGAGTCTTCAAACACTTTCTGAATGGAATTATCTGATAAACTATTAGGGTGATTGCTCTTTTTGTAAGTGACGAACGTGTTTTTCTGTTTGTCAAAGCAGCATAATCCTTCCGAATAGGTTCCTATCCAAATGTTTTGTTTACTGTCTTGCTGCAATGTCATGATAATGTTTTGGGAGATGCTATTAATCTTTCCGGGAATATTCCGGTATACTCTAAGCCTGACTTTATCAGATGGAGAAAAACGGTAAAGCCCTTCTCCACTCGTTGCAATCCATACTTCTCCGTCACTGTCTTCTATCATATCGGTGACGTAGGTTTGTATCATTTCTCCAGTTTCAGTTTTGGCATGGAAAGGTTGGAAAGTGTCTGTTTTCGAGTCGTAAATGACAATTCCGGTATCCAATCCTATCCACATTCTGCCCCTGCGGTCGATAAATATTTTCTTGACGCTGTTACTGGTTGTTGCGTTGATATATTCTGATAGATAGTAGTTCTTGAATGCAATACCGTCGAATCTGCTTAATCCATCATCGGTACCGAACCACATGAATCCACATGAATCTTGCAAAATGCTGTATACTCTGTTGGCTGCCAGTCCATCATCCATTGTATAGGAGGTGGAGAAGATACGCTGCGCATTCACGACAAATGAATGCATGCACAGGATTTGTATAGTTATCAAAAGAACGATTTTTTTCATGGGGGATTCTTTATGTTGTATTAGTTTTCATTAGTATAGGACAATATTAGGAAGAATTAGTAGCAAAAGCAAATGATAGGCTGTCTTTTTAGGTGTGGAATAAAACTTTTGAAAGTGAACAAAAAAATCGTTCAAATCTTGGATAATTATTGGTTAATATGGTTGTGGGCTTTGGGATAATTCATTAGTTGAAATTAAATCTCGCTTTGCATAGATTAGTATCTGTATATTCTATGTACATTTGTCTCGTTAGCATATCGGTTTTCGTTTGACTTAAGTTAAACGAAAGGATGACTTAAGTTGAACTATCGCCTGACTTAAGTCAAACGAAAATAGGAATGCGTTTTAGAAAATTAATCCATAGGAGAGAGGAATTTAATCTTTCCTATTGAAAAACTAATTGATAATGAGTGTAAATTATGATCTTTATGAAACTCCCGATCTTGCTAAAAGTGGGGAAGAACAGCCTTTGCATGCACGTGTCGTTTTGAAGGGCAGTTATACAGCCGAAGAATTTGTGGAACAAGTGACCGTATTTCAGCATATGCCCCATGCACAAGTGGTCGGCGTTATAGAAGCTATATCAAAAGAACTACGTCATTTGCTTTTGAAAGGATTTTCGGTAGAGCTGGGCGATATCGGTTATTTCTCCCTTTCATTGAGTGTTGACAAGAAAGTGATGGATCCAAAAGACTTGCGTTCACCGTCCGTATCTCTGAAAGATATTAATTTCCGTGTCAATCGGCAGTTTAAAAAGGATATTGAGAGTGAGATTGAATTACAACGTTATCATTCTCCTTTTCGTGTGAAGAACCCCTTGGATAGGGAGAGATGCTTACAACGGTTGGAAAAGTTCTTGGAAGACCATCCGTGCATCAACCGTCAGGATTATGCTATGCTTGTGGGAAAAACGAAGATACAGGCATTGCAGGATATCAATGCTTTTATCAAAGATGGTGTCTTGAAGAAGTATGGTTCAGGGCGTTCTGTAGTCTATATAAAGTAGGAATTGGTATAGTGACGGTATATGTATGGAATAGCGTCACTATCTAGTTGGTATACCGTCACTATATCGAAAGGATACCGTCACTCTTTTGAAAGATGTTTCTGCTTCCGTACAAGTGTCAGCGAATGTGGGGAGCGGAAGTAAGACAGCCAAATATATTGTAGGCAAGCAAATTTTGCAGGCAACTATTCTATTCTGTAGAAATATGGGACAGGGCATTCTGTGGTATATATAAAAAGCGACCTGATATTTTATAATAATTCAGGAGTCTATTATAAGAGGGGATTCTTTGGAATATCCTCTTTTTTGTGACTTCCGGATAAATTTAGTATAAAATTAAATATTCAATTTTTCTTTTTACGATATTGTTGCTCTTTTGTACATAATTAGCCTTGTTAAAGTGTTCTATTGCATACTTTTGTTTCGAAAAGGATAAAAACATAAGTTAACCTTACTGGAGTTTGGCAATAGCGGATGATATTCTGGTAAAACGTATTTTATCAGGGTATCAACTGAATTATAATACGGTATAAATCTAAAAGAAAATCTATGGGTATTCTAAAGTGTATATTAATAGCATGCAGTTGTCTGGTTTGGGCGACTCATGCTTTTTGTGTGGAGGTGAAAGATACGATTGAGTATCGTGCGCAAGTATGGGTGGATAAAATCGATTTGGAACGTTATGGCGGAGAAGCATCTTTTAAAAAGAATTTGCAGCAGATGTTTCATAATACAACCCGCTTTTGGAATGAAAGTCCCAATAAGTTTAACTATTATTTCCGGTTTGTTCCTGCTGACGAATTGTGTGTGTATGATATTCAGGGAGATAAAGACAGATACGGAGAGTTTCAGAGAAAGGCTTTCGGTCGGCTTGATTTGTCGAAATATGACTTTGTGTTGTTTCTGGCGTTGGGCGCAAAGAATGAAGGACTATCTTGTGGTGGCGGTGGAGCCAGTGGGCAGTCGGTGGTGATGTGTTATGTTCGTGAAGCTCATAACATTTTTACAGATGCGCTATATCCCGATCAGGGGACATATAGTAATCTAGGGCACGAGTATGGACATGTGCGTGGTGCTACAGATTTATATCAATATATGATTGCTGCAGAAGATAATCCGGTAAGTCATGAGAAATTAACTCCTCCTAAATGTAATATGGGGACTGGATATCGCGTCTGGAGTGATTATTGTTCGGCTTTATTCAATTATACAGCAAAAATGAGACCACTGGATAAAGACTTGTCGGACAAAGTCTTTCCTCGTAAACTAGTGATTAAAGTGGGTAAAATGGGGAAACCGTTATCTAATTGTACAGTGAATTTTTATGGAACTCGTGCCGGTGGTAAATATAATAAGCGGGATGTATATCCGAAAGCTTACAGAACATACACTACCAGTAAACGAGGCATAATTGAGATAACTGATTTGTATAAGTTGTATCATCCGGATATGACAGATGCCAATATTCCTCCCAAAGAACCACAAGATTTATTCCCATATTCTTATTGGTTTAGTTTTCTAGTAGAAATAATAGATGAGGTGGGACAAAAGAAATATGTATGGCTTCCTGATGTGGAACTACAGAGAGAGCATTTGGAAACAGGTAATGATACTTATACGGTTAATGTAACATTTTAAAAGTAAAGTAATATGTGCTGTAGTAAGCGAAATTTTATCTATTTGTTTTGTGGATTGATGTTGGCCCTTAATATACAAATGTTGCAGGCTAAGTTGGGAAATAAAATTATTTTTATTCCGGAAGATGATCTTAAAAAGCACGGTTTTGATGTTCCTGATGGTAGATTTGGCTATGATTGTATGGCAGAATCTGATAATCTAGTTATTTTCTGGGAGAGGTCTTTTGGCAAGGAACCTGCTGTAAACATGGATGAGAGTAAACGATTTTATCCGAATGAAATATTGAGTGAGGGCGAACGGTACTATCGTTATTTTGTAGACAAATTGAAATTTGTGCAGAAAGGGAAATCTTATACTGATAAGTATAAGATGATTATATGGATGTATGATGACAATGAGAAGACAGTCTATGGTGGTGCTCATGACAATGTCGGAATGACCTGGTTTCGTCCGTGCAGAATAAACGGGTATCCTTACTGTACACTTGCTCACGAGTTAGGGCATTCTTTTCAGTTTATGGTTGAGGCAGATGGTGGCAAAGGATTTCCGGGGACGACACTCTATGAGTATACTTCTCAATGGATGCTATGGCAGGTACATCCAGACTGGGTGACTATTGAGAATTATCATTTGAATAATTACATGAAACAGACACATTATACATTGTTTCATAAAACGAACCAATATTGCGCTCCGCAGTTTATGGAGTACTGGTCTTATAAGCATGGATTGCCGGTGATAGGCAGAATGTGGAGTGAAGCTTTAAAAGAAGAGGACCCAGTGTCCACTTATATGCGAATAACGAAGACTTCTCAAGATTTGTTTAATGAAGAAATCTATGATGCGGCAACTCGTTTTGTAACTTGGGATCTTCCCCGCATAAAATCAGTTTGTAGTTCTTATGCTAATGAGCATCGTTGTAAATTAAAGAAAATGGGGAACGGATGGTATCAAATAACAAAAGAATATTGTCCACAAAGTTATGGTTATAATGCAATTAGATTGAAGGTTCCTAAAGGAGGGACAGTCATAGACTTGACTTTTGAGGGAATGGCTGGAAATGAAGGTTTTTATTCGGAAAATAAGGCGTATGCAGGGTGGCGTTACGGCTTTGTTGCCATGCAGAAGAATGGAAAGAGAGTTTATAGTAAGATGAATAGAGCTGTAAATAGCGTGAATCAAACTGTTAATTTTATAGTTCCTGACGATACCCAGTTCTTGTGGCTTGTCGTGACAGGAGCACCAGATAAACATACGAAATATCATCAGAAAATGGAGCAAGTTGCTGAATGGCCATATCGGATAAAGATCAGTAAGACTTCATTTCATCCAGATACTTTGTAATGGAATGATTGAAGTATCTGGTTATGGAGGTTATTATTTGAGATGGGAAAAGTGTGGTATCGGATTGAAAAATATGATAATAAAGTACTTGATATTTATTCTATTTAGATGAAAGTGACCTGATAGTGAAAAGAGATTTGTTTGTAGAAATAAAATATGAGCAATAAAATGGTACATGATCTAGGATAATAATTGGTGAAATACAGAGCAGTAAGTGAAAAGATCTCACGTTTTACTATATTGTTGTTCTTTTGTACGCAATTTGCCTTGGTTTTACTGGCATACGTCTACCTTAGTGGCGCAGAAGATGATTTGATTGTTTTTTAAGACTAAGCTATATCTCTTTTGTATTAACCTTATTAATCTTTTATAATACTAATATTTATGAGTTGTAAATTATCTTTCACGTTGTTATGTATAGCTATGTTAGCTTCTTGTATCTCCACTAAAATGGATCCACCGCAACCGTATGGGGTATTGCCTACAGATCGTCAACTAGCTTGGCATGAAATGGAAATGTATAATATGATTGAATTCAATCAGAACAATGCACTTGATATTCATTGGGGATGGGGTAATGAGTCTCCGGAACTAGTGAACCCTGTAGATTTTGACGCAGAAAAAAATAGTTCTTCTTGCAAAAAAAATAGGTTCGAAAGGATTTCTCATCAATGCAAAGCATCATGGTGGGTTCTGTATGTGGCCAACGAAAACCACTGATTATAATATTTCTAAATCACCTTGGAAAGATGGCAAAGGAGATTGGGTTGGCGAATGGGCGAAGGCTTGTCGTCAGCATGGGCTTAAACTCGGACTTTACTTATCGCCGTGGGATAGAAATGCTGCATGTTTCGGAACGCCCGAATATCTGAAAATGTATAAGGAACAACTAACAGAATTGTGTACCAATTATGGAGAACTGTTTACTCTTTGGTTTGATGGTGCTCCAGGTGCCGGTGGTTCGGGATATTACGGAGGTGCTAATGAATATCGTGGCGGATTCATCGAATATTATGACTGGGATAATATTTATGCGATTGTCAGAGAACTCCAACCCAACGCTGTCATTTTTAATGACCCCGGACCTGATATCCGTTGGGTAGGAAATGAGGATGGATATGCCGGAAGATATAAAAAAACTTGTTGGGCAACATTATTCCCTGAAGGAAATTGGAACATGAGACCACGCCCTAATAGTGACGGTGAGCGGATTAAAATGTTGAATGAGGGACAACGACATGGGAAATATTGGATTCCGGCAGAGTGTGACTTTTCGCTAAAAAGGCGTTTTGCTTATCATACTACAGATAGCTTGACTACTAAAAGCCCTCAAAAATTATTTGATATCTATCTTGCGAGTGTTGGGTTGGGGCAGGGATTTGATATGTGTCTTCCTTTAACTCCAAAAGGAGTAATGGAGTGGAGAGATGTCAAATCTTTGGAAGGTTTCGCTGAATTAATGAATAAAACTTTTAGCAAAAATTTTATTAAAGGAGCACGTTTGGTGCCATCTAATGTGCGTGGGAATATAACTAGGCATTATGGTACTGCAAAGCTTACAGACAATGACCGGTATTCTTATTGGGCGACTGACGATACAGTAACAAATGCATCATTGATGATAGAACTTCCAAAGAAACAAGTTTTTAATCTGATAAAAGTGCGTGAAAACATAAAATTAGGTCAACGAATCGACTCTATGAAAGTCGATGCTTGGGTAGATGGTGGCTGGAAAGAAATAGCAGAGGCTACCAGCATAGGGGCGTGTCGAATTATTCGTCTTGAGAATGATTTGAATACAGACAGAATCCGTTTACGCTTTTTTGCCCTAGTAGCATTGGCTGTGAGTGAAGTAAGTCTGTTTAAAGAACCTGATAATTTAGAAGCACCAAAAATTTATAGAAAGAAGGATGGAATGGTGAGTATAAGAACAGACCGGCCTGTAATTTCTATCCGATATACAACAGACGGAACCGAACCGTCATTTACCTCAAATGAGTATAAAGAGCCATTCCTTTTTGATAAACAGGGAGTTGTAAGAGCAGCAGTTTTTACATCTGATAAAAAAAGTGGAGAGATTACTTCAGTGATTTTTGATCAGTGCAAGAAGAATTGGAAAATTATATCACCTGTTAAATCTGGTGTTGATAATATGATTGATGATAATGTAGAGAGTTACTTCCATACGTATGATGCTGGTAATAAGAAAGAATTTGTACCCGACGAGGTTATTGTTGATATGGGAACTACTATTCCTGTGTCCGAGATCATTTACACACCACGTCAGGATATGTATAGAAATGTGGATGGAGTCATTGAAAATTATGAAATTTATTTGAGTGAAGATGGACTGAAATGGGAAATGGCTTCAAAGGGTGTCTTTCAGAACATTAGGCAGACACTTGTGCCTCAAGAAATTAAGTTAAATAAGGTTTATCGGTCACGTTATCTGAAATTTGTGGTCAATGGTGTGTTGGAGAAGAATTTTATAAGTGTAGCTGAAATTGGAGTGCGAACTGTTGACTAATTTCTTTGTAGTGTAGAAAGGAATATTCGCTTTTGATGAGCATTGTGTAAATACCCCTTTCTGTATGTGAATAAAAAATGATTTTTGGGTGATAATTGATGAATTTTAAATTTAAAAAATATATAGTTAACTGATGTCTAATTTTATAAGAAAAAGCTTATGAAGTATTATTTAAGAAGGATTGCTTTTGTAACGTTGGGAGCTTTTATAGTTGCCGGCACTACGAGCCTACCGGCGATAGCTGACTCCGGAGTTAAGGGGGCAGTGTCTGCTCAACAACAGCAAAGCAAAAGACAAGTAACAGGCACTGTCACGGACGCTTTGGATGGCAGTCCCATTATTGGTGCCAATATTGCATTGAAAGGCACTCAAACAGGTGTAATATCAGATTTGGATGGTAATTATTCTATTCCAGTTAATAGTACCAAAGATATCTTAGTCGTTTCTTTTATTGGCTATAAAACTCGGGAGGTTCCTGTAGAGACTTCAGGTATTATCGATATCAAGTTGACTTCCGATAATGAGATGCTGGACGAAGTAGTGATTGTCGGATCGGGAACACAGAAAAAAGTAAGCGTTACGGGGGCTATTTCTACCGTGAAAGGATTGGAACTTAAAGCTCCTAGTTCTTCGTTGACTAGCTCTATGGCCGGTAAATTGGCCGGCGTAATCGTTAATACCAAAAGCGGAGAACCTGGAACAGCTTCTGAATTCTTTATTCGTGGTGTATCGACTTTTGGTGGACGAGCTACTCCCTTGATTTTGCTAGACGATGTGGAAATTGCTACAGGGGATTTGGACAATATTCCAGCCGAAACCATCGAAAGTTTTTCTATCTTAAAAGACGCATCTGCAACTGCCATTTATGGTGCTCGTGGTGCGAATGGTGTGATGCTCATCACTACCAAGAAAGGACAAGAGAATTCAAAAACCCGTATTAACATCACTTTGGAAAATTCATTCAATAAACCAATGAACTTTCCAGAGTTTGTAGATGGAGCCACTTGGATGGAAATGTATAATGAAGCTGAACTTACTCGTAATAAGTCAATTAGGCAAGGAAGATATAGCAGACAGCAAATTGAAGGAACTCGTTATGGGTTAAATCCATATGTTTATCCGGATGTGAATTGGGGTGATTTGATATTCAAGGATTTTGCGACTAATCAACGTGCGAATATCAATATATCTGGTGGTGGTCAGAAAGTAACTTATTATATGAGTTTAAATGTGAACCACGATACTGGTTTGTTGGACTCACCCAAGTATTATTCATGGAACAATAATATCAATAACATGGGGTATAACTTCCAAAATAATATCTCTGTGAAAGTGACATCTACAACTACAATCGATTTGAACATGAATACGCAGATTCGTAATAATCGCGGTCCTAAGAATTCGGTCGATGATTTATTTAAAATGATGTTATCTTCAAACCCTATAAACTTTCCGGCCGTGTTTCCTGCACAGGAAGGCGATCAGCATGTGAAGTATGGTAATTCCATTCTTACAGCCAATTACACAAGAATAAACCCTTATGCATATATGGCCACCACTTTTAAACAAGTGGACTCAAATATGCTACATACTACATTGAAAATTAAGCAGAACTTGGATTTTGTTACAAAAGGTTTGAGTGCAAACGCATTGGTGAACTTTAAAAACTGGTCCAGTTCTGAATATAACAGAACGATTGAACCTTATTATTATCGAGTGAAAGAAAATTCTTACGACCCCAAGAATCCTGTCTCATACGAATTAGAACGTTTAGGCACTTCAGGCAAGCAATATATTGCTGAATCCGGTATAACCAGATCTGGTGATCGTACTATTTTTATGCAGTTCCAGATAAACTATACACGTCAATTTGGCAAACATAATGTAGGCGGTATGTTGATGTATATGCAGCGTGATTTTAAGAAGGATGTGCTTCCTAATCGTAACCAAGGTTTTTCCGGTCGTTTTACATATGATTATGGTCAGCGCTATTTACTCGAATTCAACTTTGGTTACAACGGCACAGAGCGTTTGGCAAAAGGTGACCGGTTCGAGTTTTTTCCGGCTGCTTCTTTAGGCTGGGTAGTGAGCAATGAAGCTTTCTTTGAACCCTTACGTGACAAAATCGATAATTTGAAGTTGCGTGCATCTTATGGATTGGTAGGTAGTGATGAAACAGGCACTGACTTTGGTCATTTTCTTTATTTGGATAAAGTGGAACTAGACAACATCAAATATAGTACCGGTTATGATTGGCAAACTACATTTGGTGGCCCGAAAATTTCAAGCTATTATGTATTGGATGCTGGCTGGGAACGTTCTAAGAAGTTGGATGTCGGTTTAGAAATGACACTTTTCCGTCATTGGAATATTACGGCAGATTATTTCTACGAAAAACGTTCGAACATTCTGATGCAAAGAAAAACATGGCCAAGTCAATTGGGATATAGTGCCACACCTTGGAGTAATGTCGGGAAGGTAGACAACTGGGGCTGGGAGTTCAGTACCAACTATCATCATTCCATTAACAAGGACTTGTCTATGGACTTTCGTGGTAACTTTACGTATGTGGAGAACAAATATGTGTATAGAGATGAACCCTATACACCGTACCCATGGAAAAGAGAAACCGGACGTCCTTTGAACTCGACATGGGGTTACATAGCAGAAGGATTATATCAGACCGAAGATGAAATAAAATACGGTCCTAAGGTAGAACTAGGAAGTACCGCTCAAGTGGGAGATATCAAATACCGTGATTTAAATGGTGATGGTGTAATCAATGCAGATGATCAGGGAATGATTTCAGAATATGGTGGAAATCCACGTATACAATACGGATTTGGTTTGAATATAAACTATAAGAAATTTGATCTTGGAGTGTTCTTTAACGGTTCGGCTATGCGCAAGATTATGTTAACAGGTATTCATCCGTTCGGAGAGTCTGATTACAACATTTTCAAATTTGTAGCGAAGGACTATTGGACAGAAGCTAACCCTAACCCTAATGCAGCATATCCGCGTCTTGGACTACAAAAAGCAAACTCAGACAATAACGTTGTACCGAGTACATTCTGGATGCGTAATGGTAATTTTTTACGTTTCAAGACGTTGGAAATCGGATATCGTTTCTGCAGATACGGTAGAATCTATGTGACCGGGGATAATCTGGCTGTTTTCAGTCCATTCAAAGAATGGGATCCAGAGTTGGAGTGGTATAAATATCCGTTGCAACGTACATTCAATATAGGATTGCAATTAAATTTCTAAACCTTTAAAAATTGTCATATATGAAACTATTAAATACAATTAGAATACTAAGTGGGGCATTGTTCATCTCGCTATGCTGCTTAACAGCCTCCTGTAATTTCCTTGAGATTGTTCCGGTAGAACAAGCTGATTTGGATGACGCAACACAAGATTTCAACAGCACTTTGGGGTTCTTGCATTCTTGTTATGCAGGAATACAATCGCCTGTAGCTTTTGAAAATACAGAAGCCTCTGCAGACGAATATGCTGTTCCGCTTGAGTATAGTTTGCAAGGTTATAATTCACTCAAAGTAGCTCATAATCTATTTACAGGTAATAATAATGATGGTGGTAAATGGAGTAACTATTACAGATATATCGGGCAAATTCATCTGTTCCTACAGGAACTGAAAAAGGCACCGGTAAGTGATTTGATAAAAGAGGAGTGGGAAGCAGAGGCTTATTTCCTGATGGCCTATTACCATTTTGAGGTGCTGCGTTGTTATGGACCTTGTCCCATCAGCGACAGATTACTTCCACAGACCGCTAGTGAAAATGAATATCCGGGTCGTATGCACTATGATTATGTGACGGATTGGATTGTTCGGCTATTGGATGAAAAGGTACTTGCAGGTGATAAGTTGAGGAATACTCGTTCGAACACAGAAGTGGGTAGAGCTACTCGCCCTATCGCTCTTGCACTGAAAGCAAAAGTATTACTTTATGCAGCTTCTCCTTTATGGAATGGAAAGTTCCCCTACCCAGAGTGGAAAAACGTAAAGTTAGGAAAGGCCATGGAAACTCCGGGATACGGTACAGCGTTGGTGAGTACTACATACGATCGTGAGAAATGGGTACGCGCAGAGGAAGCTGCTCAAGAAGCATTGAATGCAGCTTTGGATGCAGGACACTATTTATTTGGCACAAGAGCTGGCGATGAAAGTTTGCAGGAGCAGAAAGGACTTCCGATGCCCTATATTCCTAATATAGAGGGGACCGATACTGAAGTTAAGGCATTTCAGAATAAAGTATTGACTTTGCGTTATATGATGACAGCCAAAGGCAGTGATGGCAATCTGGAAATTCTGTGGGAGTTACACAAAACTACCAACTTTGTCTTCGGAAGTATACCAAACAACATAATGAAACTTAACAATGGTTCTGAATATGGAGGTTGGAGCTCAACTTCTCCTTATTTATATGCTGTAGAACATTTCTATACCAATAAAGGGACCTTGCCCAAAATCGCTGCATCAAAGAATGAATATCCTGCTGAAAGTAAATGGTTGGACCCGGCGGGTGTTACTGGCCGTTCGGAACTCTTTAATATTTGTGTAGCTCGTGAACCTCGATTTTATGCATGGTTGGGATTCCATCAAGGCGATTATTCTTCTCGTCTAGCCAATGGACAACCGATTCAAATAGATACGAGAGATCCTGATAAACAAGGATATAATCCGGCAAAGTATAACCGTAATCACTTGGTGACCGGCTTTGCTATCCAGAAGTTCCTGGATCCTAACACGCAACTGGACTTATCCGGTGGTGGAGGAATTCCGAATCCTGCCTATCCATTGATTCGTATGGCAGATCTTTATCTGATGTTAGCAGAATGTCAGGCCAATTTGTCTTCGGATGGTAAATCGGATACTTACGCGACTGAAGCGCTTAAGAATCTTAATGCGGTGCACCAACGTGCCGGTTTGAAGGCCATTACTAAAGAGGATTTAACAGATATGCCATTGATGGAATGGATTAAGAACGAACGTTATGTAGAGTTCTATGCAGAAGGACAGCGCTACTTTGACGTACGACGTTGGGTAGAAGGAGGTAAATATTTGGCTGCTGGAAAGCGTGAAGGATTGAGAGCTGAAGAAAAAGGATTGGAGTATGACGAATTCAGGCAACGTATTAAGGTGAATCAACCTTATGAATGGAATAATAGACAGTATATACTTCCAATTTACTATGTTGATGTGAATTCTAATCCGCAATTGGTTCAAGCTCCCGGTTATGGCAATTAATTAATTAAAAAGATATACAGTATGAAAAATATATATATTTTATTTCTTCTCGGAGTAGTGGTGACCACTCTCTCTTGTGAAGATGGTAATAAAAACTATACGGAGGAATTTGACTCTGTCTACTATTATCTGAAAGAGGGGGTTAATGAATTTGACTTCTATAGTGTGAATAGTGCCAAAGTTCAGACCATCACTGTTGGAAGAGGAGGACATGGGTTGAATGGAGTCAGCACTATCAATTTGGTTCCTTTTACTCAGGCTGAAATGGACGAGTATAATGCAACTATAGATGGCGATTATAAACTTTTAGCTCCGGAATACTATGATATGCCTGCTACAGTAGCCTTTGAGGATGGTGTCGAATATAGAAATGTAGATGTGGTATTCAAAGGAAATATGAGTGAACTGGCTAAGACCGGCGAGTATATGCTCCCCATTCGTTTAGAAGCTGATAATGGAACGGTGAATGATAACAAAAATATCATTTATTTCAAGCCGAACATCATCGTACCTAGCATCATTACGGATCCTACGGGGGTTCATGTAATCAGAATGGAAGAGGGTAAGAGAGAGAAACAAAGTTTTGAGCTTGCTTTCTATTTAGACGTGAAAAATGAGTGGGATCTCAAATTGAGAATAGAGAACAACGAAGATGAGTTGGAAAAAGCTGTAAGGCAATATAATGAAACGATGGGAGTTGATTATCTTCTTTTACCTAAGGAAAATCGTTCGTTTGAATCAACAATACTTTTTCCTGCAGGCGAGGCACTTGCTTCCTCTTTTGTGGAGGTGAATAATAATAATCTCATGATGGATGATTACCTGCTTCCAATTATTCCGAAAAAGGTGGTGGGTATGCCGTTTGATGTAAGAGAAGCAATCTGTTACATTCATGTGATGGTTACCGGTGAATTGAAATTAATTTCTTTGGCTGATGATATGTTGAGTTCCAATAGTATACATCCTGGTCAACCACTCAGAAATATGCTTGATAATGATATTAAAACATATTATGAATCTATTTGGACAAGCAATACAGACCCTAAGCATGATTCGAAATATGGTGTGTATATAGATATTGACGTATCTGATGTTACTCCTATGATAGAGAAGCAAATTAAGATTGATTATTCGACTAGAGAGTATGCAAATGCTGTACCTAATCAGATTATTCTTTATGTAGGAACGAGTGTGGATAATTTGAGAAAAGTGGGTGAGTTGAGTGCAACGAAAAATAATTTGCCTAAAAAAGGTGGAGTTTGGACAGATGACTCTGAACAAAATGTAGATATGCCTCAATTCTCGGTAGGACGTCAAGAGATATCTTTAATTCGTGTCTCTTTCTTGTCTAGTGCTAATGGTACACAAATTAAAAACCTGACACAATCCGGAGCCATAAGTGGAGACCAAAACTCGGTCGCAATATCAGGATTTAGATTGTATGGTAAATAATTGTGAAGGAATAAAAACGAAAATATATGGAAGCTTTAATGAAAAATATATGGAGAATCATTCCCGTGCTACTATTATCTGTAGCAATGGCAGGTTGTAGTGACGATGATGATACAACTTCGTCATTCTTCGAACTTTCTTCAACGGATTTGGAATGTAACAGTAATAATGTTATCGATGTTGTAGTACCTATAGAGGGCCAGACATATAAGTTGACTGTAAAATCTTCTGTGGATGTAATTTGGACAACTAAGCTTGAAGGTGGCAGTTGGATAGTAGCCACACCTGTGACTAAGCAAAGTGGGGACGGAGAGATTTTGATTGTTGCATCGAGCAACCCGACTAATATAAAAAACAGAGTAGCTACAGTGACTATTAGAAACAGTGTTAACGACGAGATTTATAGATATGCGTTTACACAGTCGTATGATCCGAATCAAATGGCGCAAAAAGAAGAATTATATGCTTACATTCATTATAATGAGGACAGATATAACAAAGAAGAACTTATTTATACTACTTCTATAAATAAGGTAGAGGGTAATGTTTCAATTTCTTCACTTGGCCAAGAAGAACTGGATAAATATAATGAGGATAATCTCACTCTGTATAAACTTCTCCCTACTGATTGCTATACTTTGCCAAATTCGATAAGTTTTGATGGAGAGGTATCTGCCTTATTGGATATTAAATTCAATAAGAAAACAGGAGATTTGAGTACAAGTGAAGAGTATATGTTGCCCATAATAGTTTCTGTAGATGATAGAAAGGCTGAATTGATTTGGTTGGTAGTGAACATATACGATCGGAATATCTCAAGGAGCGTGAAACAATTTGATTTTTATAATGCCAATCAGGATATCACTACCTTATTGACAATTAATAAAGAAGAGGGTGAAGTGACTCTTTCTGCATTCACAGAAGAGGAACTGAACGCACATAACTCTTTGTATGGTACAAGCTACATGTCTATTCCTGAAGATTATATTGTAATGCCTGCTTCTGTTGATTTTGATGATTCGGATCTGTCGAAAGATGTAAAAATAACATTTAAAAAAGAAGTAGGAGAGTTGGATGAGGATAAAGAATATGTTTGGGGTATTCGTGTTTATGTAGATGGTTTCCCTGTCTCTGAAATCTTTATGAAACCTCGTATTGCAACTCCTGTTGTTACTATGGAGTCGAAAGAGTACAAGCATATTCTTATTTTGGACCAAGGAGAGAAAAAGGCATCTTACGGTTTTAATCTTTCTCTTGATGTAATCAATCAGTGGGAATTTACGGTGGAATTTGAAGAGAACGAAACTGCTTTGAAAGCTGCGGTTGATAAATATAATGCGGATAAAGGTACTTCCTATACATTATTACCCAAAGGCAACTGCGTTTTATCATCTTCCGAATTTACACAGGAAGATAATGAGAAATTAGTGACTGCTACATTGTCAGGGGATGGTTTGACTTTAGATAAGGATTATTTGTATCCGATTATTCCAATTGGATGTGGTAATAGTCCTTTCGAAGTCAAAGAAAAGATAACCTATGTTCACGTGATTATGGAAACAAAAGTGGAGTCGATCAGTGACTTGAGAAGTATAAATCTAGAAGCGAATATGCTAAAGGCAAGTGCTACTGACGGAGGCAATAATGTAGGTAATCTACTTGCATATAATAATTATTGGCAATCCATTTGGTCACCTAACGGAGGTAAAAACGATCCTAAAATAGATCCGGTATATGGCGTGTATCTCGATATTGATTTCTCAAATAAACCTCTTTCCCAAGCATTCTCATTCAACTATTTGCCGAGGAATTGGCCTAATGCTGTTCCTAATGAAATTGTTGTTTATGCTGGAACAAGTAATGATGATTTGAAGAAGATTGGAGAATTGAAATATGAGGATAACCAACTGCCGTTTGCAGACAAAACTTGGATTGGTCGTGTCAGCGAAGAAGATTTGTCCAAATTGTCACTTTACAGTTTGAAAGAGAGTGGAGCGACTTTGGTACGATTGTCATTCATATCTAGTCGTGATAAGACTTATAGTAACAATAGTGTAAAGAATATATTGGGTTATGATTATACGAAGTGGAATAATAGTGGTGATTACCCGTGCGTTGCCCTTCAACAGTTGAAGATATATGGTAAGTGATAAATTTTATAAGATCAAATCATAAAAGAAACAAATATGAATATTTTAAAATGGATGTGGAAGATTCTTCCTATAATGTTATTAGCAGTTAATGCAACAGCTTGTAACGATGATGACGATAGCGGAAAGAGAGAAAGGCCACTTACTTTTGAAGTGACCTTCTTGAGCTTGGTTTGCAATTATACCCGACCGGTTGTTGTAAATGCTCCTTTTACTGGTAAAGATTATCACTTGACGGTTACAGCTTCACCGGAAGTGACGTGGAAAGTGGAAGTGGTAAGTGGAGATTTGGTGACTGCTACTCCCTCGGGCGAGCAAAGTGGTAGTGGAGAGATTACTCTTACGGTAGCTGCCAATCCAGCTAAAGACCCTGGGAAAAAAAGTGAAGTCGTGATAACTAATAACGCAAATGATGATACTTATAGGTTTGTATTTACACAAGTAGAAAAGGTGTTACTTATTCCGGAACATACTATGATCGGACAAAGCGGACCTGAACTTTTTGAAAACGAAAACAGCAAATTTAATAAGCACTACATGAAAGAAAGCGACAATGTGGCTCTCTTTTGGGAAAAATCATTTGGTACCAATCCACAAAATGCAGAGCGGAAGTTCAATCCGGATGATTTGCTGAAAATGGCGGAGGAAGTATATGACTTCATGAAATATGATTTGTACTTTGGAAATAAGGAAGAATCCGTGACGAATAAATACAAGCTCATTGTGTATGTGATAAATGATAGTGAGGGTGGTGCTACAGGAGGAGGAAATTATCCGGTAGGTGAGTTGGCTATTCGTCCACATCATTCGGGAAATCCTAATATGGTATATCATGAGGTGTCTCACAGTTTCCAATATTTGGCCTTGTGGGATTCAGGTATTAAAGATGCTTGGTTCCCTGGCCCGATATTTGAAATGACTTCGCAATGGACATTGCTTAGACGTTCTCCGGAATGGATTGATCAGGAATTTAATCATTTTACGAATTATATTAGTGGCACGCATCGATCATTGGGGCATAATGACAATGCATACAATAACCCGTATATGTTTGAGTATTGGGCGAATAAGCATGGAGTGGAAATCATGAGCAGAATATTTCAGGAGACTACTTTGGACGATAAGACAGAATCGGGCCAACTCAACTTTATTAAAACCTATAAACGTTTGACTCACATTAATCAAGAACAACTCAATGAAGAAATGTATGATGCTGCATCCCGTTTCATTACCTGGGATTTGCCGCGTATTGAAATGGCATATGCTGCCAGAGGAGCTAATGTGCATACTTGTCAGCTTGTTCAATTGGGAGTGACTTATCGGATCTCACCCGAACGTTGCCCAAGCAACTATGGATATAACGGTATTAAATTAACAGTACCGGAGGCCGGAACTACAGTAAAAGTTAATTTTAGAGGTATAATAAACAGTTCAGAGTATAATATTCACAAACCGAATAATGCTCAATGGAGATATGGATTTCTGGCTGTGCTGAAAGATGGTTCACGTGTATATGGCGAGCCAAGCAAAGAAGATATAGGATCTGCAAGTCTTCAGGTTCCCGAGAATACGGAACATCTTTGGCTGGTAGTGGCTGCTACTCCCAAAGAAATCTATGATACGGGGGCTGACAATCAGTGGCCTTATCAGTTTACATTGGATAACACAGAACCAGATGGTGACAAATGTAGAGTAATTAAGAAGTAAGGTCTCAATAAACGAATGATTATTTCTGAGAAAGTTACCTTAAGTAGCTCTTTAAAGATAATCATTCGTTTTTGTTAATGGATATTGCTATTCGAAACCGTAATTTAAGTCTTGGTAAATATGAAACATCGTTTATGGGCATTTGTTGTTGCTTTTTTGTGTTATAGTTCGATAGTCTTTGCTGAAAGACAGGATATCCTGCTAAATAATCAGTGGAAATTCCGTTTTTCTCATCAAGTACAAAAAGGTACGGAAGTTCGAGTGGATCTACCTCATACTTGGAATGCGCAGGATGCCTTATCTGGTAAAATAGATTATAAGCGAGGAATTGGCAATTATGAGAAGAAGCTATTTGTCCAGTCACAATGGAAAGGGAAACGTCTCTTTTTACGTTTTGAAGGAGTGAATAGTATAGCTAATGTGTTTATTAACCGTAAACATATTGGTGAACATAGAGGAGGATATGGAGCTTTTGTGTTTGAAATCACAGATAGAGTAGAGTATGGAAAGGACAATTCTATTTTAGTACGAGTGAATAATGGTGAACAGTTGGATATAATGCCTTTGGTCGGAGACTTCAATTTTTATGGAGGAATTTATCGGGATGTGCATTTATTAGTTACCGATGAGATTTGTATTTCTCCTTTGGATTATGCTTCTCCGGGCGTTCGACTGATTCAAGATAGCGTAAGTCATGAATATGCTTGTGTACGTGCTCTTATTGATTTGTCTAACGGAAGTGACAAATTACGGGAACTGGAACTTAACATTATTCTCTCGAATGCAGGTAAAGTAGTGAAAGAAAAAAACGAAAAGGTTACACTTTATCCTGATTCTGTTTCACAAAAAGAAATGAGGATAGAGTTGAATAATCCACATTTATGGAATGGACGACAAGATCCGTTTCTGTATCAGGTAGAAGTCTCTCTTTTGCATAACGGAGAGATACTAGATCAGGTAATACAGCCTTTGGGACTTCGTTTTTATCGAATAGATCCGGATGAGGGTTTTTTCTTGAATGGAGAACATTTGCCACTTCGAGGAGTATGCCGTCATCAAGATAGGAGCGAGATAGGTAATGCTTTGCATCCCGAGCATCACGAAGAGGATGCGGCATTGATGCTGGAAATGGGAGTGAATGCCGTGCGACTGGCTCATTATCCTCAAGCTACTTATTTTTATGACCTCATGGATAAGCTTGGTATAGTGGTATGGGCTGAAATCCCTTTTATCGGTCCTGGCGGGTATGAAGATAAGGGTTTCGTTGATTCACCGTCTTTCCGTGCCAATGGAAAAGAACAGCTTAAAGAATTAATTCGTCAGCATTATAATCATCCTTCTATTTGTGTTTGGGGATTGTTTAATGAGTTGGCAGAATATGGAGATAATCCGGTGGAGTACATTAATGAGTTGAATGTACTGGCACATCAGGAAGATACTACTCGCCCCACCACTTCTGCCAGTAACCAATCAGGAAAAATAAACTTTGTGACCGATCTTATTGCCTGGAACCGCTATGATGGATGGTATGGTGGTACCCCACAAGATTTAGGAAAATGGCTGGACTGGATGCATAAAGAATATCCTGAAATTCGTATTGCTATTAGTGAATATGGTGCCGGCGCAAGTATATATCATCAACAAGATTCGCTAGTGAAAACAAATCCCACAAGTTGGTGGCATCCGGAAAATTGGCAAACTTATTATCATATAGAAAACTGGAAAGCGATAACCGAACGTCCTTTCGTTTGGGGAAGTTTTGTGTGGAATATGTTTGACTTTGGTGCTGCGCACCGCACCGAGGGTGATCGTCCTGGAGTTAATGACAAAGGGTTGGTTACATTTGATCGGAAAGTGCGAAAAGATGCTTTTTATTTTTATAAAGCGAATTGGAATAAAGAGGATCCTATGATTTATTTAATAGGTAAACGTAACATAATACGTGTGCAGCGACAACAAACGATTATAGCCTTTTCCAATCAACCTGAAGCAGAATTATTTGTCAACGGAAAGAGTTGTGGTAAAGTGGAAACAGACCGGTATTCTATCTTGGAGTGGAAACATGTGATATTGACCCCTGGAAAGAATAAAATAGAAGTGAAAACTACAAATAAGAAACAGACACTGACAGATATGTATTATTGCATTTTATGAAAAGTATATATTATACTGGGTTGAATACATCTAATGGTCAGGAAAAGGTAATACTTAATATCAATATAATAAAAACAAATCTATGATTATAAATATGAAGCAGAGCTTAATAGCCGCTATTGGTTTGTTATTATCAAGTTCTTTATTTGCTAAAGATTATTTGATTTCGACGTCCAAAACGTCATTGTTGATTACAGCAAATGCAGGTGAACCATCAAAGATGCAATATTATGGAGTCAGTATTGCTCCCGGGCAGATACAAAGTATCTATGATGCCGGACTGGTATTGAATGCGAACAGCTATCCCGCTTTCGGTCTCCAGACGGTAGGGGAGAAAGCGATTGCTATTACTCAACCGGATGGCAATATGTCACTTGACTTGGCGGTAGATGCGGTTACTCAATACACTTCCAAGGATGGAGAGATAACCGAAGTTCTTTTGAAAGATAAGATATATCCTGTTTGGGTGAAACAATGTTATAAGGCTTATAAAGGAACGGATATAATTACCACTTGGGTTGAGATTGGCAATGCAGGTAAGAAACCGGTAACACTGTTTCAGTTTGCTTCCGCTTATTTGCCGATGTCTCGCAGGGACAACTGGCTGACTCATTTTCATGGTTCGTGGGGCGCGGAACATACGATGGATGAAGAGAAACTGACGAACGGGCAAAAAGTGATTGCCAACAAAGATGGACTTGCGAATACGGAAACTGATAATCCGTCTTTTATGTTATCATTGGATGGCAGACCGCAGGAAGAATCAGGAAAAGTGTTTGGGGGCGTTCTGGCTTGGAGTGGTAATTATAAGTTGAAGCTGGATGTTCGCAACACAGCACTGAATATAATAGTCGGTATGAATGAGGAAAGTTCACAATACATATTGGAACCGAAAGAAACATTCGTCACTCCTGAATTTGCCATGACATATAGTACCAATGGCAAAGGTGGGGTGAGTCGTGCTTTTCATCATTGGGCACGCCAATATAAAATGAATCAGGGTGAAAGGCTGCATGACATCTTGTTGAATAGCTGGGAAGGTGTTTATTTCAAGGTGAACCAAAAAGGGATGGATGAGATGATGGAAGCTTTCTCTGCCATGGGTGGAGAGTTGTTTGTCATGGACGATGGCTGGTTTGGAAATAAATATCCCCGTAATGGTGGAAACAGTAGTTTGGGTGATTGGGAAGTCTGCAAAGAAAAACTGCCTGAAGGTATTGAAGGATTGCTTGCGTCTGCCAGGAAGCATCATATAAAATTCGGTATCTGGATTGAACCGGAAATGTCGAATACTAAGAGCGAACTGTTCGAAAAGCACCCGGACTGGATTCTGAAAATTGATAACCGTCCTTTATCTACCGGGCGTGGCAAAACGCAGGTAGTTCTGGATTTGACTAATCCGAAAGTACAGGATTTTGTTTTTGGAGTGGTCGATAATTTGATGACGAACTATCCGGAAATTTCCTATATGAAATGGGATGATAATTGCAGTTTGCTGGATTATGGTTCTTCTTACTTACCAAAAAACAAGCAATCACATCTCTATATTGAGTATAATAGGGGTTTGCAGAAAGTACTTCAGCGTATTCGTGCTAAGTATCCTGAACTCGTGATGCAGCTATGTGCTGGTGGCGGTGCCCGCGTCAATTATGGATTGCTTCCGTATTTTGATGAGTTCTGGACGAGTGATGATACGGATGCTTTGCAAAGAATTTATATGCAATGGGGAGTTTCCGGTTTCTTTCCGGCTATTGCTATGGCATCTCACGTAAGTGCGGACAAGAATCATCAGACCGGACGCCGTATTCCATTGAAATTCCGTTTTGATGTGGCAATGTCCGGGCGATTGGGAATGGAAATTCAGCCGAAGGACATGAATGATGTTGATAAGGCATTCGCCAAGCGTGCTATTGCAGCGTATAAAGATATTCGTCCTGTGGTTCAGTTCGGTGATTTGTATCGGTTGGTGTCTCCATACGATAATAAAGGAGTATCCTCTCTGATGTATGTCACTTCCGAAAAGAATAAGGCGGTCTTTTATGCATATAAGATTTCTCATTTCATCAATATGGTTATTCCGAAGGTTTGTATGAATGGATTGGATCCGTCGAAGAATTATCGTTTGGTAGATTTGACACCTGTGGACAGTAGCAAACCTTGTGACCTGAATGGTAAAATCATTAGTGGAAAGATATTGATGGAAGAAGGCATTGCATTAAAATCATTGCTGAAAAGTGAATATTCAAGTTTGGCTTTACAACTACAGGCTGTGGATTAAGTTGATAAAAGACAATGAGAATGATAAAAAGAGAAATTCCTGTTATTGGTATTTCTACTGAAATTGATATTCCGGGAAGAATATCTGTGAAAAGAAAATATGTGGATGCTGTCCTTCAAGCGGGCGGCATCCCTTTTATTCTTCCGTTTACCGACAATGTACAGATTTTACAATCTGTGGTTTCTTTTATTGATGGTTTACTCCTGACAGGTGGGGGAGATATATCGCCTGTGATATACGGAGAATCGACTCTTCCTGAATGTGGAGAATGTTGCCGGGATAGGGATGACTTTGATTATGCTTTGCTGCGCTTAGCATCCGAAAGGCAAATTCCCGTTTTAGGTATTTGTCGGGGAATGCAGATTATTAATACTTATTTTGGTGGAACATTATATCAGGATTTGCCTGCTCAATATCCCTCGGAAATTAATCATCGGTCACCGGATGCGTTTATGATATTACAGCATAATGTGCGATGTTTGAGGACCGGAAAATTGTATTCTGTTACAGGCAAGGAAAGTTTGAAAGTCTCCTCCATTCATCATCAAGCCGTTAAGAAATTGGCTTGTGGATTCAAGGCATCTGCTTTCGCTGATGATGGAGTCATAGAATCAATCGAATCTGATTCCGAACATATTTGGGGTGTTCAGTTCCACCCAGAGTTGCAGGCTGTGGAAGGGGATGAAGCTATGAAAAAACTATTTGTGTATTTTATCAGTCAGGCAAGGACATTATCATGCTGATAGTGATATAAAAGAGATGATACACAGTATCTTTTACGATATTATTGTTTTTTTGTACGGGATTTGTCATTGTGGTTTGTTCTCCGTCCTATCTTTGTAAACAGATAAATTAAGGACATTAAATCATATATTATGAATAAAGTTATGCGTAATCGATTAGCTGGAACTCTTTTATTATTATTTGTTTTTTTGTGTACATCATGGGCGCAGACATCAGGTTTGCGCAAAATGATTGATTTGAGCGGAACGTGGAGTTTTGCATTGGACCCTCACGGCAAGGGAGAACAGGAAAAACTGTGGAACATGGATTTTGCAGAAACTGTGACTTTACCCGGTACAACAGATTCGAATCGAAAAGGAATAGAGAATACCAACAAGTCGGAGACCACTTATTTGTCCAGATATTATAAATATGAAGGTGCGGCATGGTATAGCAGGAATATAGAAATACCAGCCGACTGGAAAGAAAAGCATATCGTGTTGTTTCTGGAACGTACTCGTCCGACAACCGTGTGGATCGATGGTCGGGAAGTGGGTAAATGCAACTATTTATCTACCCCACAGGAATTTAATCTCACTCACTTCCTGGCTCCCGGTTCACATAAGCTGACTATTCGTGTAGATAACGGAAAAAGTATTCCCGGGCAGATTCGTTCAAGTTCTCACGCTTGTACGGAATCTACCCAGACAAACTGGAACGGTATTATCGGACGGATGGAATTGCAGGCAATGAATCCATTGTTTATTGAGTCCATTCAGGCTTTTCCTCAAGTAGAAGACCGCTCCGTAAAAGTGAAAATAACTCTTTCCAATTCTTCAGGCATTGGTGGGAAGAAACTGCAGTTGTCAGCTTCTGCTTTCAATACTGCCAAAAAGCATAAAGCCAGATCTGCAGAATATAATTTGAAAGAGGGGAGCAAGGAATATGAATTCACTTATCAGTTGGGAGATAATGCTGTATTGTGGAGTGACCTCCAGCCGGCTCTATATCAACTGAAAGCAGAGATAAATGGCATAGACGAGAAAACAGTTCGTTTCGGTTTGCGTGACTTTAAAACTGAAGAAACGCATTTCACTATCAATGGCGCCAAAACATTTCTTCGAGGAAAACATGATGCCTGTGTATTCCCTTTGACGGGCCATACGGCGATGGACTTGGAACAATGGCGTCGTTATTTCAGGATTTGTAAGGAATATGGATTGAATCATTGTCGTTTTCATTCTTGGTGCCCACCTGCTGCGTGTTTTGAAGCTGCGGACTTGGAGGGTATTTACTTGCAGCCGGAATTACCTATCTGGGGAGGGTTTAAGAAAGAATCTGCCGAGCTGATGGATTTTCTGATGAAAGATGGAGAGAATATCATGCGTGAATATAGTAACCATGCTTCTTTTGTACTCTTTGCCTTGGGAAATGAGCTGGGAGGTGACATCAATGTGATGAAAGAGTTTGTAGATCGTTTCCGGTCCATAGAGCCGAGACACCTATACACGTATGGTTCGAATATCTTTTTAGGCTCACGAGGACATATTCCGGGTGAGGATTTTCTGGTAACTTGTCGTGTAGGCAGTGGTGAGGGTTATTCTACTCATGCTCGTGCTTCTTTCTCTTTCGCAGATGCGGAAGAAGGTGGCTATCTTAATAATACCTATCCTAATTCGGTAATGAACTTTGATGAGGCTCTGGAAAAATCTCCTGTTCCGGTGATCGGACATGAAACCGGACAGTTTCAAACTTACCCGAATTATGAGGAGATGAAGAAATATACAGGAGTCTTAGCTCCCTGGAATTTTGAAGTGTTTCGTGACCGCTTGGAGAAAGCCGGCATGCTGGAGCAGGCGGATGATTTTTTTAAAGCATCGGGTGCATGGTCTGTGGAACTTTACCGGGCAGATATTGAAATGAATCTCCGTTCCAAACGGATGGCTGGTTTTCAGTTACTCGATTTACAGGATTATCCGGGACAGGGGTCGGCTTATGTTGGTATTCTGGATGCTTTTATGGATAGTAAAGGATTGGTTGAACCGAAGAAATGGAGAGAATTCTGTAGTGAAGTGGTTCCTTTATTGACAACTGCCAAATTCTGTTGGACAGGCGGTGAATCATTCGCAGGTACTGTTGAGATTGCCAATTATGGAGAAACTTCATTGAACGAAAAAAGTATTTCATGGGAACTCAAAAATGGGAAGAAAAGCCTTGGCAAAGGTAAGATGGCTATTCCATCGGGATTAGGATTATTGACTGCCGGAACTATTCGTTTGACATTGCCCGATGTGGAGCAAGCGTATAAAGCCGAATTACTTTTGAAAGTATCCGGAACTTCCTATCAGAATAGTTATCCGCTATGGATATATCCTGCAAAGAAGCAATTGAAGGCAGGTAATGTTGTAGTTGCCCGCCAACTAACGGATGATGTGCTGAATGCCTTAAAGCAAGGTGGAAAGGTATTGTTGATGCCTCTTGAGGAAGACTGTAAAGAAGTAACAGTGGGAGGATTGTTCTAGACCGACTATTGGAATTATCGTATGTTCAAAAGTATCTGTGACCGCATCAAGAAACCTGCTTCACCTGGTACATTGGGGATTCTGACCAATCCCGAGCATCCGGTATTCGATGATTTCCCGACCGAATACCATACGAACTGGCAGTGGTATCCAATTATCAAACATAGCTATCCGCTTATTCTGGATGGTATGCCAAAAGAATACCGCCCTATTGTGCAGGTAATTGACAATGTGGAACGAAATCATAAACTCGGCTTATTGATGGAGTTGAATGTAGAGGGCAGTAAATTACTGCTTTGTATGTCCGACTTGGAAGCGGTACGTGACACACCGGAAGGATTACAATTCTATGCCGCTTTGCTGGCGTATATGAATTCTTCAGATTTTAAACCGTCCACTTCATTGTCGGTAGAATCGTTTAAGAATCTGTTTGAGACAGGTGTTCGGAAAGAGGGAATAAAAGTGCTGGATAATATCTCTTACGAATAAGTGAAGAGTAAGGAGAAAATCGTATCAATAAAGGCAAAAAAATGACAGAAGTGCTTGAATGCTATACGGAAAGAAATAGAAAAAAAGCAGACTTTACGATATTATTGTCCTTTTGTACGCAATTCGCCAATGTGAATCTGACCAGCGGCTATCTTTGCGATAGAAAGTAAAACGTATGGAGGATATTAACATTTAAATCAATACAGATAAACTCTTATAATAAAATGATGAAAAGACTAATTACATATTCGTGTATGGCGATTTTCGCTATGGGAAGCATGGCGCAGAATCAAAAGGATGAGGCTCAAATGAATCGTTTCATATCCGGTCTGATGAAAAAGATGACACTGGAAGAAAAAGTGGGGCAGTTAAGCCAATGTTCCGGTGGATTTGCCACAGGTCCTGATAATACACGTATCAGTCGGACAGAAGATATAAGTAAGGGATTGATCGGTTCTTTGCTGAATGTATCCGGTGCTGCCAATACTCGTAAATATCAGGAGGCAGCTATGAAATCACGTTTACAGATTCCTTTGCTTTTCGGATTGGATGTTATTCATGGATATAGAACAGGTTTTCCGTTGCCATTGGCAGAGGCTGCGAGTTTTGATCTGGATGCTATAGAAAGAGGATCGAGATGTGCGGCAAAGGAAGCTGCAGCAGCCGGGTTGCATTGGACGTTTGCTCCAATGGTGGATATTAGCTGGGATGCCCGGTGGGGGCGTGTGATGGAAGGGGCCGGTGAAGATCCTTATTATGGCTCGTTGGTTGCTAAGGCGCGTGTACATGGTTTACAGGGAGATGATTTATCGAAAGAGAATACTATTTTATCCTGTATTAAGCACTTTGCCGGATATGGTGCAGCTATTGCCGGAAAAGATTATAATAGTGTGGATATGTCGATGGGACAGTTTGTCAATTTCTATATGCCTCCTTACAAGGCTGGTGCAGAGGCCGGTGCTGCTACTTTCATGAGTGCGTTCAATGACTTTAATAACGAACCGTCTACCGGAAGTACTTTTCTGTTGAGGGAGCTCCTGAAGAATCAATGGGGATTTAAAGGATTTGTGGTATCCGACTGGGGATCAGTGGGAGAAATGATGAACCACCGTTATGCGAAAGATGAAAAAGAAGCTGCTTATAAAGGAATCAAGGCCGGACTGGATATGGAGATGGTAAGTGAATGCTATTCCAAGAATCTGGTGTCTCTGGTAAAAGAGGGTAAGGTATCTATCAAGCTGGTGGATGATGCTGTCAGACGTATTTTGGAACAGAAATATAAACTGGGATTATTTGATGATCCGTTCAGATACTGTGATGAAGAAAGGGAACGTACAGTGATTGGTTCACAGGAATCCCGCAAGGAAGCATGCTACGTTTCCGAACGTTCTATTGTTCTTTTGAAAAATGAAAACTCGGTGTTACCGCTTTCTTCTTCTATCAAGAAAGTTGCTTTGATTGGTGCACTTTCCAAATCGCAGAAAGATATGTGCGGTGCATGGTCCTGTGCAGAGGTTGGTAAAGTAGTAACCTTGTATGAGGCAATGGAGAAACGAGGAGTGGACATCAACTATAACGATGGCTACGACTTGAAAACGAATAAAATTGTAAATCTGGATCAGACTTTAGCTGCTGCCCGCCAATCGGATGTGGTTATCGTTGCAATGGGAGAACAAGCTTGGGAAAGCGGTGAGATGCGTTCGAAAGGAGATATTTCTATTGCTGCCGAACAACAGCGTTTGGTTTCCGAATTGGTGAAGACTGGCAAACCGGTAGTTGTACTAATGATGTGTGGTCGTCCTGTTATTTTCAATGAAGTTCGTCGGGAGGCTCCCGCTATCTTATGTACTTGGTGGCTGGGGAGTGAAGCGGGTAATGCTATCTGTAATGTACTTTGGGGAGATTATAATCCTTCGGGTAAGCTGCCAATGACTTTTCCGCAGCATAACGGACAGATACCATTGTATTATCAATATAAGAGCACAGGACGCCCCACTGCATTGGGCGGATGGTGTGCGAAGTACATTGATATTCCTACGGAGCCTGCTTATCCGTTCGGCTACGGTTTGTCATACACTACTTTCAATTATTCGGATGTGAAACTGCTTCCGGGTGATGGAAAAGGTACTTATACACGTGTTGCTGTAACGGTTACCAATACTGGAAAATGCGAGGGCGAGGAAGTTGTTCAGTTGTATGTGCGTGATGAGGTGGCTTCTATCACTCGCCCTATCAAAGAATTGAAAGGCTTTGAAAAGATTAAGCTGAGTCCAGGTGAAAGCAAAATGGTCACCTTCGACGTAAAAGATGAACAACTAGGATTCTACAATAATCAAATGAAGTTCATTGTGGAGAAAGGAGACTTCACTTTGATGGTCGGTGGAAATAGTCGTGATTTACAAGAAATAAAATACATTCTTAACTAAGAACTAATATGAAAAACAACTGGAAAAGATGGCTCATATTTCCCGCTCTATTGCCTTTCTTCTCTTGGATGGAGGCAAAGACATTGGAGGAAAATCAGATTCAACAATCTTTGGACACCATTGAATACCGGGTATTTGTGGCTGTCGATAAGGCCGGAGTGGAGCATTGGGGAGGTAAAGAAGCTTATCAAGCGAAGCTGAATGCTTTTTTCGACCAAGTGAACGACTTCTGGAACAAAGCCGGCAATGGACGTTTCAACTACTATTTCCGTTATATACCGGATCTGCAGGTGATTTACGACTGCTCCTCCCGCCAATTGGAGAAAATCTATCAGAAGAGTGCCGGTTTTCCCAATCACGATGTACTGCTGATTATAGATTCTATTCTTGATTTTGACGATGAAGAATCGGCTAAAGGATGGTATTGCGGCGGTGGGGCGGACGATCTGAATATGGTAATTTGCCGTAGCCGTAGCAAGACGGAACATGAAGATCTGTTTGGTATCGACTATTTTCATAGAGGAGTGGCACATGAGTTCGGACATTATCGTGGGGTAACCGACTTGTATGCTGATAGAATCCGGGCAAAGAACAATCCGGTGAACCATATCGAATATGAACCTGACTCTTGTGTGATGAACAGTCATTATAAAACATATAAATGGAGCTCGTATGCAGTTCATATAATCAATCACACCGCCAAATCCAAACGTCCGAGACGTGATTTCGACGGATTCTTCAAACAAATGTTCCCCGAAAACATACAGGTATCTGTAAAAGTGAAAGGTAAAAAGCAAAAAGGGGTAAAGCTGAATCTGTATGGTTCACGTGCAAAATTCAATGATCTGATCGCTACTCCTTACCGTACTTATGAGACGGATAAGAAAGGAGAATATCTGATAACTGGTGTCTCCAACTTATATGATAGCCCCGCACCTCCTTTGCATACCGACGAATTGCCTTATAACCGCTGGTTCACTTTCTTGCTCGAAGCCGAATATAAAGGGGAAAAAAAATACGTATGGCTTCCCGAATATGAGGTGCAACAGACCTTCTTTGAGAATAAGGATACCTATCAGGTGACAATTGATTTCTAAAAAATGGTAGCGCGAATGAGATAAGAAAGGTGCTATTTAGCACTTGTTCAATGCTTTATTAGCAGGAAATTCTTCCTGTTAAGCTTCCTCCTTTATCTCTGCCAAGCGGTACTCTTATGATAAATATGTAAATAAAAAACTGTGTGAAATACAAAAAGTATTAGTTTATGAAACGTATGATGAAAAGACTTTTGCCGGTTCTAATGGCTATCGCACCTTTAACCATTTGTGCACAGAAAGTGTACGAGCTGAAAGACATTTCCGGTAAAGTGCAGGTGAATGTGATTGTGAATGATAAGAATGTGGAATACTCCGTTCTTCACGACAACGATGTGATGGTGGCTCCATCTCCTATTTTCATGAAACTAACTGATGGTACAGCTTTCGGACTCAATCCGAAAGTAAAGAAGATCAGCCGCCGTTCTGTAAATGAGACTATCTATCCTCCCATCTATAAGAAGAAATCAATCAAGGACCAGTTCAATGAACTAACCATTGACTTTAAAGGAGGATATAGCTTGGTGTTCAGAGCTTATGAAGATGGTGCAGCCTATCGTTTTGTCTCTGAACTGAAGAAGCCGTTTATGGTGGAAAGCGAGCAGGCTTCTTTCTGTTTTCCGAATGATCCGAAAGTTTTTGTAGCTTCACCGAAAGGCCGAATGAACGAGGGCAAGAAAGATCCTTTCTACAGTTCTTTCCAAAATACGTATCTGGAAACTGCCTTGTCTGCATGGGATAAGGAACAGATTGCCTTTTTACCGGTTTTGGTCGAGGGAAAGAACGGAAAAAAAATCTGTATCACTGAAGCCGATTTGATGAACTATCCGGGTATGTATGTGAAACATGGTGAGCATGGATATTCTCTGGATGGAATCTTTGCAGCTTATCCGAAAACGATAGTAGACGAAGTTCGCGGACTGAAAGGGGTAGTAAAATCTCGTGAACCTTATATTGCTAGAGTGGAGGGAAACACAGCATTTCCCTGGCGTGTCATGGTCATTGCCAAGGATGATGCAGAACTGCTTTGTAATGATATGGTATATAAACTGGCTACTCCGGCACAATTTACAGATTTTTCTTGGATTAAACCGGGTAAAGTGGCTTGGGACTGGTGGAACGACTGGAATCTCTACAACGTGGATTTCCGCGCAGGTATCAACAATGAGACTTATAAATACTATATTGACTTTGCCTCGAAATTCGGTATCGAATATGTGATATTGGATGAGGGATGGGCAGTGCCGGGTAAAGCGGATTTGTTTGAGGTGATTCCTGAAATCGATTTGAAAGAGTTGATTAGCTATGCAAAAAGCAAAAATGTAGATTTGATACTTTGGGCGGGCTATCGTGCTTTTGAAAAAGACATGGATCGTGTATGTAAGCATTATGCCGCAATGGGAATCAAAGGTTTCAAGATTGATTTTATGGACCGTGACGACCAACAAGTAGTTGAGTTTAACCGTAAAGCGGCTGAAACCGGAGCAAAATACAAATTGCTGATAGATCTCCATGGAACGTTCAAACCGACTGGTTTGCAACGTACTTATCCGAATACGATCAATTTCGAGGGTGTCCATGGACTGGAAGAAATGAAGTGGGCAGAACCGGGAACAGATCAAGTGATATATGATGTGACAGCTCCTTTCATCCGCATGGTTGCCGGACCACTTGATTATACACAGGGAGCGATGAATAACGTAATCATGAAGAACTTTCATGCTGTCTATACAGAACCGATGAGTCAGGGTACACGTTGCCGTCAGTTAGCATTGTATACTATTTTTGATTCTCCTATTAATATGCTGTGTGATGCACCTACTAATTATCTGAAAGAGGAAGAATGTACGAAGTTTATCGCTGCCATTCCTACTGTATGGAATCAGACACTTCCAATAAGCGGAAAAGTAGGCGAACATATTGTAATGGCACGTGAGAAAGACGGTATCTGGTATGTGGGTGGATTGACCGACTGGAAAGAGCGTGATGTTGAAGTCGATCTGTCTTTCTTGGGTGATGGTGAGTTCAATGCAGAAATATTTAGAGATGGTATCAATGCCGATCGTGTTGGGAAAGACTATAAGCGTGAAGTGATCCGCGTATCAGCCAATAAGAAGTTGAATTTACACATGGCTCCTGGTGGTGGGTTTGTTGTGAGGATAACAAAATAATAATTGAAGATTAAGTTTTTGGTTTGAAAGAGGACATCATCCCTATGGGAGATGCCCTCTTTTTTATGAGATGAGTGTCTCGTGTTATAACTGTTACTGTGATTTAATTGATAAACTTTAGAACCGGAAACTCAATCCTCCTAAGAAATTGAATCCTTCCGTAGGATAACCTAAATAATATTGATATTTCTTGTTCAGCAGGTTATGTACTTGAGCATAAACGGATACTCCTTTGAATACATTATAGCTGGCTCCGATATGCAAATCATTAATTGCGGTCATTTTTGCATATTCTTTCACTTCTTTCCGGCTGATGTAATCATAACCTAGATTTATGTTAAGAGCAGAGACCGGATGAATACGTACATTGAAAGACATTTCACTGACTGGTTTCACAGCCAACAGATATTCCTCTGTTTTGCTGTCCCAATTACGGTAAGTATATTTAGCTGATATTCCGAGGATATCTTTGTAATCGTAACTTATTTCACCTCCAAGGTAAAGATTGTCTGTATTATCCTGTGCAAAAGAAAGATAAGAACCTGAATGAATATTACTTGGGTCAAAACCTAAATAAGATAAGTCGTTCTTTAGATTCTGATAACCACCGAACACGTTGAACCAAAGTCCCGGATAAGGGCTTGCTTTGAATCCGATACTACCGTTGATTTGCTCGTAAGTATCATAAGGACGTTGTACGTATCCCAAAGTAGTATTTGCCTCCGGCAGTTCACCGTAAGGACAGATACTTTCTAATCTGCGGAAATCATTCAATTGCTTACCGCCGGTTGCTTTTGCATAAACAATGTAGCTATCAGAAAAAATATACTGTGCAGTGATATCGGGTGAAATACGGAAAGACTTGTCAAATCCGAAAGATAAATCTACATTGGCTCCGATATGCAATTTCCAGTCATCATTATCCAGTTCGTAATATGGATTTAAAAGAAGCGTTGTGTAGTTTTTGAAGTATTCATCTCCGGTGGAAACATTCTTTGTATATCCGTTGTAGAGAAGATTGTTCATTTCCAAAGCGATAGTTATTAATTGTTGGTCGCCGATAGCTCCCGTGACATCGCCTTTGGTGCGTATGATTGTTTCCTTGATACCTGTATTGGCTTCAGATTCATTGAACATGTTGTGCTGACGTTCATACATCAACAGATTTGTTTCTGCGTTGAAACGCAGTGGTGCAGTCTCATCAGTGAAATGAATGCCCGCATGAAAGTCACCGGATGTGAATTTCTGCTTGCTGTTTACGCTTTCCGGTTGGAAGTTGAAGTTGCTCAATCCGAAATTTCCGGCAATATTTAAGTCCAGTTTATTAAATTGGTGTGTGTAATCTACATTTGCGCGTGTGCGATAATAAAATGCATTCCATTTTTCAGAGTCTGTGAAAGGAAGAGTTAACTTACCATCCATTCCATCCATTTGGAAACGTACATTCAATTTGTCTTTCTGCGACAGACGGAATAGATAATTGGCAAGAATATCCAAATTGCCATAATTACCATATCCGGCACGTACATATCCCGGGGGAGTGCCGGGTTGAACTTCTTTTCCGGTATAGGGGCGCATCAGGCCTGCCGGAACGGAAGTGGCCGGAAAGAATGTTGTAGCATACTCTACTTCTTTCTTGCTCACTGTCGGTTCTTCTACTTTAGGCAGGACGTTTACTTTCGAGGCGTCCATAATGTCCGGGTTATATTCTTGTTCCACAACGACCGTGCGGGTCATTGTTGTATCCTTCGATTGGGTGGTTTGGGCTTGAAGGCTGGATGGCATTGACATAGCCAATGCGAGTCCTCCTATTATATAATGAGATCGTTTCATACTTTTCTATTTTTTAATTCTCAATTCTCAACTTTCAATTTACTAAGTCTGCTTTCAATCATGCTTTCAATATCGTCATTCCCTTGATAATTTTGTTGCAGACTTAGCAGATATTGGCGTGCGTCCAGATCTTTACCCGTAGCATGATAGACGTCGGATAGAAGGATAAAACTGCGCGCTAGCCAATAAGCATGTGGCGTACTCTGTTCTATATAGTTGAGCAACTCTTTCTCTGCAGCGGCATATTCTTTTGCGTCGTAGAGGGATTGTGCAACCTGATATTTAGCTTCGGCACCGTAAGAGTTACGTGTGTCTTTGGCCAGTTCATGATAGTCTTCCATTGCTTTCTTGTCAGCCTTTTGCTTGGTGTAGGCTTTAGCACGGTAATAAAGAGCTTCATTTCTTAGCTCCGGACTAAGTTTGGCTTCTGCAAGCAGGTCGGTAGCTGCATGGATGGTTTCTATGTCATCTCGCAATAGGAAGGCGCAACGCAGAATACCCGTTTCAGCAAGTTGGCGGCGCTCTACGTTGGTTGCTTTTTCTTTCAGCATTTTGTAGCTAGCCAATGCTTCAGCCATATTTTGCTGGTTGAATTGCACTTCAGCACGCAAGATCAGTGCTTCTTCTGCAAACGGATTGTTTGGATATTCCAACAACTTACCGGAATGGAGAAGAATCATATCATAATTCTTCTGTTCGTTTCCGATCAGGCAGAGATAATAATGTGCGTTCAGGCTGAAAGCTCCTTCCGGGAAAGTTTGCAGGTATTTGTTGAGGCTTGTTTTGGCTTCTTCCATTCTGCCTCGTGCATAAATCTTTTCTGCGGCGGCATACGTAAGCGAGTCTTGTTCGTTAGCATCGAAACGGATGTGTCCTGGCATGGCATTTGCTAAAGCAGCAAATTCGTCGATGCGGTTGAGATCCACATAAATAGATTTCAAATCACGCATGGCAAGGCGGGCTTCTTCACTGCCCGGATATTTTTCGATAACCTGTTTGTAGGCTTCGATTGCTTGGTTGTAATCTCCTTTTTGGTAATATAATAATCCGATTTCGGCGGCAGCTTTCCTGCTGACCGGACTTTCAGGATATTTAGTAAGCAATTCTTTGAAAGAAGTAATGGCTTGGTTGTTGTTATCCATGAGAACATAAGAACGCCCTTTCTCGTAAATAGCGTTTACGGCATAAGGAGAAGCAGGGTACTTTCCTACCAGACGGTTCAGCAAGGTAATCTTACCGGTATAGTCTTTCTGCAGACCGGATACAAGAGCCAGCTGATAGAAAGAATAATCTCCGGAAGAAGTATTCATCTGTTCGGCTTGCGAATAATACTGTTTGGCTTCTTCAAAGTTACGTACATGCAGGTGGCAGTCACCAATACGATTGTATGCATCGGCAAGTGCGGTTGCATTTTCGCCTTTCTCCAGTTGAATGTATTTTGGGAAGTAATTGCTTGCTTGCGTATAGTCTTTCCGGTGGAAAGCGATATATCCTAAGTTATAATTGGCAAGCGCATACATTTCGTTATTGGGTTGGGTGGTGAGTTGCAGATAAGCATTAAAATCACGCGCGGCTTCTACCATTCGGTTTAGACGGTAATAGGATTCTCCGCACCAATAGTAAGCGTCTGCCTTGGTCTGACGATTGTATTGTCCGATGGCAATGGATTGGTTTAGATATTTCAGAGCTTGTTCGAAGTCGGCGTTAGCGAAAGATTGAGTTCCTAATTGGAACAGTATCTTCTGTTTGGCTTCCAATATTTGCGCGCTTGGTTTGGCAATCCGGTCGATTGATTTCAAAGCTGCATCGTAGCTACGTGTATTCATGTAAACTTCTACCAGGTAGCTGCTGACTTTTTCAGCGTATGGAGAAGTCGGAAATTCATTCAGGAATTTCTCGAAGGCAGTAACTGATTCACCGAAAGCGGAGAAAGAAGTCTCGTGCAGGCAAAGAGCGTAATTGTAAGCTGCCTGTTCCTTGATTTGCATATTAGCATTGGAGGCGGCTGCTTGTTCAAAAGCCATGCGTGCTTTGTTTTTTTCTGCCAGTTGCAGATAAGAAAGTCCCATGTGGAGATATGCATTTTGGGTAAGGGCATCGTTGTCAGTTGTCACCTTACCTAATGTTTCGGCTGCTTTGGAGTAGACTTTTGTTTGGTAGTAGGAGAGTCCCAGCATATAAAGGGCATCCCGGCGGGGAGCCGAGTGATCCTTATTCAAGTAATTGTTGAATGCTTCTACGGCTTGGTGATATTGTCCGAAATGGTAATAGGCATCTCCCAGAATACGGTACATCTCTGCAGCGTGCTCGTTGTTCGGGTAGGCTGACAGGTAGTTTTGTGCTACAATTTGTGCCTTATCATAGTTTTTGAGCTGCGTATAAATTTCGGCTATATAATAAGGGACGAGTGCTTTGTACTTCGAGTCGTCCTGTAAGGGAAGGAAACCTTTCAATGCTTCACTATAGCGTTTTTGTGTATAGCGGATATAGGAGAGATAGTAATCACAATCTTTGGCGTATTTGGGACTGTTGACGCGCAAAGTTTCAAACCAGATGGCTGCTTCTCGTAGATTATCGGTTTTCAGATAACAGGTAGCCAGTTGGTAGGTGCAGTCGTCCCGTTCTTCATTACCTAGCAAATCAAGGTCGGCAGAGTTGAAGAGTGCCAGTGCTTCATCATATTTTCCTTCGTAGAAATAGCAGGAGGCTAACAGCGCATAAATACGGTTGGCATAAGGAGTGTCAGGATAACGGTCGAGATATTTGCGGAGGAGTTCGATGCGGTTTTTGTCTTTCAGTTCGTAAGCCGAACTGACTAGCATATACTCTGCGTCTTGAAGAAGACCGGTTGCAGGCTTTTGTTTTACAAATGCTTTCAAAGCCGGCAAAGCAGCTGCATAATTCTTTTCCTGGAAAAGTTCTTTCCCTTCTTTATAAAGGTTGTCAGCCGAAGTGAACTTATCACTTGTCTGGGCAAATCCTATAATGGGCGTGCAGCAGATGGCTGCACAAATGAGTCTAGTAATTTCTTTTTTCATAATCGGGTGTTTATGCAAAAGTACTACATATCTTTCAATGAGAATCCTTTGAAAGTTATTTTATAATCATTTAATTCTTTATGTAAAGTTTCTCCTTTCTTTTCCAATGCCGGGATACTTATTTTTCTCGGATTTCTTTTTACTTCTCCGATAAGTGCTGTTTTGTTAAACCGGTTGAGGGCGATCAGGTCTATTTCATTTTCTCCGTTTTTGTCCCAATAGTTACCTACGTCGGTAACTTCCTCTTCTTCAGCGATAAGTTCACGGAAATATTTTTCTAACAATAGGCCGCTGTATTGTTCATAGTTCTTTTCTACATATTCTATCAGTAAATGGTTTTTCCTCATTTCCAGTACTGCGTTGTTTGAGAAAATAAAGCGAAACCAGAATCGTAGAAAATTGTCTTGCAGGCAATAACGGGTAGCACGACTATTAGGTTTAGCGAACATCGGTTTCACTTTTTTGATTAATGAATATTCATCCTCAAGGTTGGCTAAATAGGAACCGGTGTTTTTATTGATGATGGAATCAATCTCTCGTTGTGTTGTTTTTCCTTCTGCAATGAGAGATAGGATAGAAAAATAATTGGCATAGTCTTTCCCGAACTCGGAAATTAACATGTCTTTGCCTTCTGTCAGAAATGGTGAGCCTTCGGAAAGCGCATAATTTATCATGGCAGTTTTATTAAATGCTTTCGCTTCCATCAATAGGGTGATGTATTTGGCTACTCCACCTGTCAGCAAATACAAGCAAAGCAAATCTTCCGATGTGAATTGGGGGGCATGGTCTGCTAGAATCTCTTTGATAACGGTGGTGGTGAATGGATGCAGAGAAATTCGGGCGGTAAGGCGTCCGTATAGTGGCTCCTTGCGGTCTTCGAATATTCTTTTCATCATTGAATAAACGGAACCGCATACAATGAAATTGATTTTGGAAGTCGCGTGATATTGGTCCCAAATACGTTGTATGTCACTGACGATAGACGGATTGATATAGAGAAATTCTTGAAATTCGTCAATGATTAATGTGAAATTTTCCTTTTGGGAATGTTGCATCAGCAGTTCAAAGAGCTGTGCGAACTCTCTGATTTCTCCATAGATACGAATGCCAAGCGTTTCCTGAATGACAGGTTGATATTGTGCGCAAAGCAGGACTTCACTCTTTCTTGCTACAAATATATATACGAATCGGGTGTCTTTGACAGACTCTAAGAGTAGAGCTGTTTTTCCGATTCGTCGGCGTCCGGTCATTACAGTAAAGCAAGCGCTCGTTTGTGATTGCTTTTTAGCTGCATACAGTATCGCCATTTCTTTCTTTCGGTCGTAGAACTTCATATTATTGCTATCTTAATGGCAGTTAATTTAATGGCCATTAAATTAATGGTGGTTACAAAGATAACACAATATGTTGTATTTTGTTCATTTATAGTAATATAATATGATTGTTTAAGATTATGTGATAAATTACTTTGATCTATTTGGTTGAGATGAACTTCTATTTTACAAATACATCAATTGGCTACTGAAAAATGGCCCATCTTAAGAAAAGGAATATTTAAACGAGAATAAAAGGCGTAATTACTGGGAGGATTGAGAAATATAAAAAAACGCAGAGATTTGTAGGTGCGAAATTCTTTCTTTTTGTTATATGAGATGTTTGTCGATTAAATTGTAATGCTTTTCTTCTTTTTCACTTGTTGTGTAAACTGAAATGTGGTTAGAAACTGGCATTTTGTTGTTTGTTGCCTTTTCGATATTTGTGATGAAATAGAAGAAAAACGGTCTTAATTTTCCCTTATTTGTCTTCCTCACCGAGCAAAAGCTGCTTCGTCGGTGAGAAAGGAAGCGTTCCTCGGTGGGGAAGAACTCCTTGGTTTTAAACCAACGAATCTTTTCTTGATAGAAAAAGATGCATATTCGACTTGAATTTATACGGTATTAGCCTGTGATTTTGCATACAGTTGCATGTTTTTATGCATTTTATTCTCCAGATCATTATTTTTTTATCTGATGTTTTGGAGGAATATCTTAAAAATGGGACATAACTATAGATGAAATACTCTCAATCTATCAGGCTGATGAGATTATCTTAGCGGCATTGAGCTAGAAACAAGCTAAGTCCGCGACGGATAGAATCCAACCCAAAATCTTCCGGATGAATCTCGGAGAGAGGTAGGAAGAAAGAATCTGCTACATCATCCATGGCGGAGAAATGGCTCATGTCTTCTACGGTGCAGAGAAAAAACATATCAAGTGTGTGTACAGGAAAACCTGAATAGACATAAATATTGGGAAGTGAAAACTGGTAAATAGCTTTTTTTACCTTCAATCCGGTTTCTTCCAGCACTTCACGGGCTACGCCTTCTTCACCTGTCTCGTTCATATCGATAAATCCTCCGGGAAGGTCGAGAGTTCCCTTTGCCGGCTCTTTAGCACGCCGGCAGACAAGCAGTTCATTTTTCTCATTCAAGATGAGTGCTACTGTGGCGGCAGAAGGATTGAAATAATAGACAAAGCCGCAATCTGCACATTTTTTAGATTTCTCGTTGTTAATCTCAAAATGAGAGGAACCACATTTAGGGCAATATAAGAATTGGTCAAGAGGATGTTCCATAATCGTATATATTTTCCAGTTTTTTTGTTTATGCATGCAAAGGTATAAAATGCTTTTATTAATTTCATCTATCACCGCATAGAAATATTCGATTGGGCTTTTTTTGCAAAGGCGGGGGTTCTGCCTTTATCTTTGCATCAGAAACAAAAAACAAAACATTGTTTCTGATGTTATAAGTCAAATCAATTAATAACAATAAAAGCAATAAAGATTATGGAACCAATTTTAAATTCTCAACTTCCTGAATTCAGCGTTCAGGCTTTTCACAACGGAGCTTTCAAGACTGTAACCAACAATGACCTGAAAGGTAAATGGGCGATTCTTTTCTTCTATCCTGCTGACTTTACTTTCGTATGTCCTACTGAATTGGTGGATATGGCTGAAAAGTACGATCAGTTCAAGGCGATGGGTGTAGAAATCTATTCGGTAAGTACTGACTCTCATTTCGTGCACAAAGCTTGGCATGATGCTTCTGAAAGTATTCGCAAGATTCAATACCCGATGTTGGCAGACCCGACTGGCGCTTTGAGCCGTGCACTGGGTGTATATATCGAAGAAGAGGGTATGGCTTATCGCGGTACATTCGTTGTCAATCCGGAAGGAAAGATTAAAGTGGTGGAACTGAATGATAACAATATTGGCCGTGATGCAAGTGAATTGCTTCGTAAAGTGGAAGCTGCACAGTTTGTAGCCAGCCATGACGGAGAAGTTTGCCCGGCTAAATGGAAGAAGGGTGAGTCTACCCTGAAACCAAGCATTGACCTGGTAGGTAAGATTTGATAGATCTTGATAATGGTGATTATGGGAGGCCGGTAACGGGAGACGCTGCCGGCCTTTCTTTTAAAAAAATGAAAGGAAAAAAGGTATGTTAGAATCTGCATTAAAAGAACAACTAAAGGGTATTTTTGCTGGGCTGGAGGCAAATTTTACTTTTGATATATCCGTATCATCCAGCCACGAAAACAAAACAGAATTATTGGAGCTGCTGGGAGATGTAGCGGATTGTTCCGATCATATCACTTGCTCGGTGAATGAGGGAGAAGCATTGAAGTTTACTTTATTAAGGAATGGTGATCGTACCGGAATCACATTCCGGGGTATTCCTAACGGACATGAGTTCACGTCATTGCTTTTGGCTATCCTGAATCTGGACGGCAAAGGAAAGAACTTTCCTGATGAGGCTGTTTGCAACCGTGTGAAAGCACTGAAAGGTCCGATACATCTGACCACTTATGTTTCGTTGACTTGTACGAACTGTCCTGACGTAGTGCAGGCTCTGAATGCAATGGTCACTTTGAATCCTGCTATTACTCATGAAATGGTAGACGGCGCGCTTTATCAGGACGAAGTAGATGCACTGAAAATACAAGGAGTACCTTCTGTCTTTGCAGATGGAAAATTGCTTCATGTAGGCCGTGGTGAATTTGGCGAATTGCTTGCCAAGTTGGAAGATCAATATGGTATTGACGAAACCAAAGCGAATGCAGAGGTGAAAGAATATGATGTGATTGTAGCCGGTGGAGGACCTGCAGGAGTATCGGCAGCTATTTATTCTGCTCGTAAAGGACTCCGTGTAGCTATTGTGGCCGAGCGTATTGGCGGACAGGTGAAAGAAACGGTAGGTATTGAGAATTTAATCTCTGTTCCGGAAACGACAGGAAATGAACTTGCCGATAATCTGAAAACTCACTTGTTGCGTTATCCGGTGGATTTGCTGGAGCATCGTAAAGTAGAAAAAGTAGAAGTGGTTGGAAAACAAAAGCAGATCACTACCTCTGTTGGGGAGAAATTCCTGGCTCCGGCACTGATTATTGCAACTGGTGCAAGCTGGCGTAAACTGAATGTTCCGGGAGAAGCGGAGTATATCGGTCGTGGTGTTGCTTTCTGCCCTCATTGTGATGGGCCGTTTTATAAGGGAAAGCATGTAGCAGTAGTAGGTGGAGGAAATTCCGGCATTGAGGCAGCGATTGACTTGGCTGGTATCTGCTCCAAAGTCACTGTTTTTGAATTTATGGATGAGTTGAAAGCAGACAGTGTACTTCAAGATCGACTTAAATCATTGCCGAACGTGGAAGTGTTTGTAAGTTCACAGACTACGGAAGTGATAGGAAATGGTGATAAACTGACTGCCCTACGCATCAAAGATCGTAAAACGGAAGAAGAACGTTTGGTTGAGTTGGATGGTGTATTTGTACAGATCGGGCTTTCTGCGAATAGCAGTGTATTCCGCGACATAGTGGAAACCAACCGTTCGGGCGAAATCATGATTGATGCACATTGCCGTACGAATGTGACGGGTATCTATGCAGCTGGAGATGTTTCTACGGTTCCTTATAAGCAAATCATTATCTCTATGGGCGAAGGAGCGAAAGCTGCGCTTTCTGCATTTGACGATAGAGTGAGAGGGATTATCTGATTGATGTATTCAGATATAAAAAGCACATAAACAAAATATTAGCAGGAGGAGGAATAACTCCTCTAAAAAATACCCCCGTTACAGATTTGTAGCGAGGGCTATTTTATATTTAGAGAGCATGACCTTCATCAACTGCTCTATCCTGCGCATTGAGACAAATGTTCATGAATATCCGAGAAAGTGAAATGAACGTTATTCTCATGGTATGTAATTGGGGGGATTTTAAGAAATGTGTGTTAAGTTCATTTATTTAGTCATGATATGTATATCTGACGAAATCAAACAATCCGGAATTTTCCTGCTGTGCCGGTTGGTCTCCAATAAATTTAAGATTCTCTACACTGCAAAAAATATGGAATGCAATGTCTTTCCCAAATTCCAGTTGAAGTTCATGTTTGGGCTCGTTGTCTATTAACCAGGTGATGTAATAGTTCCCGTTTTTTAATGTCAGATCAATTTCGAACAGATGCCATCCGGTCTTGATTACTACAGGAACGGAAGAAAAAGGATATGCCTGCGATGTCATATAAGCAATCATTTCGTCGGGAGTTGCATTTAACTCCTTGCGAACTGTATCTTTACCATATCCGACTTCAAAATCCAATTCATGTTGGTCGTCATGGTATATCCACGAACCCACGCTACATTGATCTCCTATTCCCATTTGCGGGATATGAGTACGCCAGGTATATCTTCCTGTTGTATAAATCCGTTCTACAGTATGAACCTTTTTCCGATCCACCGAGTTAGCCCGGGTAAAGATCCGTAAGTAACCATTCTCTAATATACATTGATTATCCGGGTTGTTGTCTTGATGTCCGTATTCCCATCCATCCAGATTGTTGAAGTTCCATTCTTTGTTTGGCGGATTTTTAGTAACGGTGTCATTGGTCTGTTGCTGTGCAAAGCAAAGGCCGCAAATGCATATTAGTAACAGAGTTAAATAGTAGTTTCTCATAATAATTGAATTTAAGTGTATTCGTTTTCTATCAATTGCTTGCTGCAAAAGTAGTCGAATACCTTATTCTACTCATCAGATTTTAGTCATTTCAAATCATGAAACGTCCAAATCTGCACTGGAAATCTTAATCGCTCTGTTTCGGGAAGTATAATTTCTATATAAATGATAAACTAAAGTGCTGAATCTACTCTGATTGTTGTTGGGTAGAACCGTGTTGCGCTCTGAATTGAGAAGGAGTCATTCCTTTCATTTCTTTAAATAACGTACTGAAATATCGTTGATAAGTGAAACCTACCTGCTCTGATATTTCAGTAATGCTCATGTCAGACTGAATTAAAAGAATGATTGCTTTGTCGATTCTTCTACGATTGATATAATCATTTGCTCCCATGCCAGTTAGTTCCTTGATCTTATTATATAAGGATGTCCGGCTCATTGCCATTTGGACAGTCAGGAATTTCACATCCAAATCTGGTTGAGACAGATTCTGATCGATCATTTCATTCAATTTAATCATAAATTGTTCATCTGCATTGCTGAAAGTGGCCTCTTGTGGAGACAGGATGAATTGATTGCCCCTGTATCTGGATTTAATATATTCACGATTTCTCATCTGATTTTGGATCACGCTGAGGAGCATTTCCATTTCAAAAGGTTTAGGTAGATAGGCGTCGGCTCCTAATTTGTATCCTAACATCTGGCTTTCAGAATCGGCTCTGGCGGTAAGCAGAATGACAGGGATATGGCTAATATTCAGATTTTCTTTAATTTCCTTGCATAGCTGATAGCCATTCATTTGTGGCATCATTACATCACTTACTATAATGTCCGGTTGCTGTTGCTTAATAACTTCCAGCGCTACCAATCCATTTTCTGCCTGATAGATCTTCTTGAATTTATCCTTAAGAGCATTTTTTAAGAATTCTCTTAAGTCCTGTTTATCTTCTACAATCAACAGTGAGTATCCTTGTAGAGAGAAAGCCCCGGATTCTATTTTCTCTTCTTCCTCTGGAGAACTTAAAAGTTCGTTGAGGTAGGAATGTTGAGGACATGATACTTCTTGTTCTTGTAGATTAGCCGGTATTTCATAAAAGAATGTGGCCCCTCTGTCTTTATTATTGAAAGCGCCCATCCTACCTCCATGTAAGTCAATCAACATTTTAGCATAAGATAAACCGATACCACTTCCTCCCTCATTATGTTTGCCTTGGTAGAAACGGGTAAAGAGCTTCTTTATATCTACATTATCCAATCCGATTCCCTGGTCTTGTACGTGTACTTGTATACTTTCATTTGTACGGATGGTTTTTATAACAATACGAGTCTGATTAGGACTATATTTCAAAGCATTCATAATCAGATTGGAAAGAACAACTTTGCATTTTGTGTCATCATACGCGATAGATTGTATACTGTCGTCAAAGTCGTATGTAATTTCAATTTCTTTGGCTTTAGATGCAGTTTGAAATGTTTCTGCCACTTCCTGTATCCACTTGTGCAAAGGATGCGAAGAGATGTGTAGCACTTCCTGTCCTACCTCCATTTTGCGTGTATCAAGCACAATGTTGATAATATCTTTCATCTGATTCGCCTGTTTGAATGCCCCCTGTAGATATTCCGGTAGCTCGTCCTGCTTCACCTCTTTATTGAGAATTCGTTTCAGGGAAGCATAGATGAGTGTCAAAGGGGTGCGTAGCTCATGGCTGATATTGATTAAGAAGCGTATTTTCTCTTCATATATCTTTTTCTCGTGTTCCCGCATCTCACGCTTCAGCCGATTTTCTTTTTTTCTTATCAAACTAAAGAAGACCACTCCTGCCACTAGAAATGCAAAGAAAATGCATAGTATAATAAACCAGGTAGATTTCCACCAAGGAGGTGAGACTATAATAGTTAAGATCTCTGTCGGCTGGCTCCATTCACCGTTGGAGCTGTCGCAGGATACGCTGATGGTATATTCTCCTGATGCTAATGTACCCAATTCGAGTGTCTGGAGATAACTCTCGATCACCATTTTGTCTTTTCCTGTGATGACATACCGGAAAAGGTGTTTTCGGAAGGAGTTCTTTTCGTCAGCAATCACTTTAATGTTGAACGATGAATGATTCCAGGGAATCGAAATACAGTTATTATTAACCTGTTTCAGAGTTGATTTACCATTCAGTTTTACTTCAAGTAGCTTGAGAATAGGAGACGAATTGCTTTCGAAAATAATATCCGTATTAATGCGTACCAGTCCCATAGTACCTCCCATATACAGATTGGGAGTACGAAGAGCAGGAATAGGGGTAAATATCAATTCATTGGAAGGAACTCCATCGGATTCGTCCAGGATAACAAAACGTTTTTCGTTGATAATATACGCAAAGAACATGTT
>ERZ827516.458-NODE-458-length-45083-cov-113.810429_pt1 | contig 45083 bp, 71 predicted proteins | sample MGYA00519703_ERZ827516 | MGnify/ENA primary metagenome ERZ827516 (study PRJEB31778, sample SAMEA3449337) | human gut metagenome | biome: human gut; feature: human-associated habitat; material: faeces | place: United Kingdom | collected 2010/2012 ...
GTGTTTGTGGCGGCGCTCTGGTCGCCCGTGTTTGTGGCGGCGCTCTGGTCGCCCGTGTTTGTAGCGGCGCTCCGGTTGCCCGTGTTACTCTCTTTCGCGCTCTTAAAATCCACTTTTTCCAGAATGAACTTCACGCCAGCCTGAATCAGCCCCGAAAGGCCAATCTCTGTTTCAATCTTGATTCTTTTGCCAACCCGCTTGCTGTCCTTCTCAGTCTGCTCGTTAGTATCCAAATCTACCTCGCAGTAACGTGAATCTGCCGGGTTGTAGTATCCGAATACGTCCATCGGGTTCTCGCAGGCGTGGCAAATATCTGCCGCGTCTTCCTCGTACTCTTTGCCGATTTCGTACTGAAAACCACGGCATTTCAAGTCCTTGTCAAAACCTTTGTAGCATTTCACTTGCTTTTCGGCCTCCTCTGTGGTATCCTTGCATTAAACCATTTTACCTTTGCCGCTGATTGGGTATCCTACCACCCGTCAGCGGCTTTTCTCACGCCCATTCCGGCATCTCTAAATTTCCACTGATCGGTGCAAAGCGCTGCGGGAAAGTGTTGCCGAACTTGTCCCGCTGAAACAGGAATCGCCATCCCATCCGGTCAACCGTCCATACAAAGTCGCTGCCGGCGAGCTCCATTAACTCAGTTTTCAGCCGCTCCAGCTTCTCCAGTGTTGTCACATCCTCCGGCCGAAAGTCAAGTCCGTCCTTCTTGTGTGGTGCAAACCGCATCACTCTCTCGGTATCAAACGCCGATCCGTTAATTTTTACTACCATGTTTTTCCTCCGTTCTCATGCTGATCGTCTTTGCGCTCTCGCGCATCTGCAGGCCGTACTTCGCTGCTGTCATCGCCTTGCCGATAACCCGGCGCTGCATGTCTTTGACTTTCAACGTCTTGCGTCTTGCTTCCGTCATATCTTGTTTTCTCCCCTCAGCGATAACGACCGCGATATCGCCGCCGGTGCTCATAGGCACACAGCAGCATGCTGGTGCGTGCTGCTACCATGCCGACAGCCAGCAGCGCCAGCATGATAGCGGCTCCGGAAAACAAGTCGATTCTTCCGTTCTCGGTCATACCGCCGGATATCAGCGTTCCGAGAAAGCAAAATCCTGCTAACCAGCCATAACGCTTGTACATTGGTTTCGTCCCCTTTCGCGGTTTCTTGTAACCCTCGAACGTAGTGAGAGGGTTATTCTTTTCTTTCTTTCTTAGAAAGTTAAATTAATATATATTCGACCGTAGGGAGAATATATATATACTTCTTTTCTTTCTTTGTTACTTTCTTTCTTACGCCTCGGTGTGTTGATGATTTGTTATTGGTGTGTTATCGGTTTGTTGATTGTGTGTTATCTGTGTGTTGATGGTCTGTTGTTGGAGTGTTACGCAGACGCTTCCGCCTGCACCAATCGGTTAGCCACATCGGCCACATGATAGCGACCGCCGGTTAAACGCGGAACACCATCTAAATACCTCTGTACGGTACGATAACTAACGCCAAACCAGTCTTTTAACTGTTTTGTGGTAATATATTCGCACCCTGCGAACGTCCGCAAACGTCCCTCAACCGTGCGTCTGCGGTTGCTCAATTCTGTTGCTGTCATGGTTTTCGTTCCTCCGTTCCGTTGTGTTATTGGTCTGCCCTCGGTGTGCCCTTCACGCGCTCTCGTTGTCGTGTCGGTCAATGCCGAGCAGATAATCCGCAGTGACACCGAACAGCCGTGTCATTTCGATGATCTTAGAAGACGGAATATCCGTCTTGCCAGACATCCAGGACTTGAACGTGCTGTACGAAACGCCAAGCTCACGAGCTAAAGCCGCCTTGCTCAAATTGTTGCGACCTCGTTCCGCATCAATATTCGGAAACATACTTTTCACCTCCGTTTACCCGAAACGGGTTAATCACTGTCTATACTATACACCCATTGCGGGTTAATGTCAACGGTTAAACAAAGATTTTTTACCCAATTTGGGTGATTTTTTTATTGACACGCAAACAGAGCAGATATATAATAGAACCATAGTAAGGAGGTGCAACAATGGGAATACCCGAAAGGCTTGTAGAAGTTCGAGAACGTAACGGTTACACACGGAAACGGCTTGCAGAAGAATTAGGCAAGCCTTATGCCACAATCACCAAATACGAAAACGGTGAACGTGAAGCTGGTTCTGGATATCTGATATCTATAGCAGAGAAATTCAATGTCACTACTGACTACCTGCTCGGCATAGAAGATGACCAATCAGCAGAAACAAAAAAATCCCCCGCTCCGGCCGAAGCCGAAACGAGGGAGAACAAACAAGTAACCCGTGAAGATTTACTTGAAGTTTTGCAGAAACTTCACATCATCGAGAGCGGCAGCGCCGCGATCTCGGATGCCGACCTGCAATTCCTCATGCACATTATCGCGGTGATTGATGACTGGTTCAGCAATCGCGGATAGCGTGTCCAAGATGAGGCGGGGATTTGAAAACGAATTGATGTAGTTTAACAGCTTGTCGATATTGTCCATTTGAATTTCCGCCTTTCGTTCTTTGATTTTAGCATATTACCATTTTGAGGAAAATGCAATCAAAACCGTTCGTCAATTTACGCCTAAATTATACAGAACATTTGTTCGATTATCAAGGGCAATAAATTGACCAGCATAACCACCGTCCCATAACCCGGACAAATAAAAAATGCCCGCCGGTGACGTGACCACCAAACGGGCATTTATACAAGGGAACCTTGCACGCATATTTTACCATAAGTAAAGGAAGTGTGCAAGGTGAACAAATCCAACGTGCAGGCTGCTATATCTGCGGTACTTGCGTGCGCTGTAATAGGCGTATCTGTATATGCCTATCAGCTATACAGAAGCAGTGTTGCCCTATGCGAACAGATAGACCAAAACGCAGTTACCGTGTCGAAAGCAAAAGCACAGATTGCCACTGTTGACGATCTGAATGCACAAATAGCCGATCTGCAATCCCAGCTTGATTCCAAAACAGCCGAATACAATGAGCTGTCAAACGAGAAAAGCTCCGTTGAGGACCTGACGCAGCAGGCGTATGAAGAAGGCTGGCAGGATGCTTGTTGGGAAAACGGCATAGAGCCGGATACGGACGACATCGGCGGATACGACTATACCGCCCATCTGGACGATGGAGACGAGCCCGAAAGCCCCACCGCCTACATCACACCATCCGGCAAGCGTTACCACCTGTCGCAGTCCTGCGCCGGTGAAAACGCAATCAAAACCACAATCGCAGAAGCCAGTGACAAGGGCTACACGCCCTGCATGAACTGCGCACAGTAAGGAAGTGATATCATGAAGCCACAAGGCATGATCTGGTTTAACATCCTGCGTGTTGTCGTGCCGCTCGGCGCAATCTGTAGCCTGTTTTCTCCATACTCAGCTATACAGGGATTGTCGCTGTTCAAGGCCGGTTCGGCATCCACTATGTTTTACTCTGAACCGATGTACTGCTGCACCTACATTATCTGCGGCATTGTATCGGCCGTTATGGGCGCTCGTTTAGCCGTGAACTTATTCCGGAAAAGCCCGCGCTGCACCAACTGTGCGCGTGATGTGATTATAGCAAGCACCATAACGCACATTGCAACCGCATGCGCAGACTATGCAACACTGCCGGATTACTTTAGTTTCGGTTCTGTGTTCATCCAACTGCTTGTACTGTACCTGATCTGGGTACCGACCTGCGGTTACCTGAAAAAACGTTTTTGAAACAAAAAAATCCCGCTCCAGTGCGCCAACACCGAAGCGGGAAAACAAGGGTAGAAACTTTTGGAACGGATTCTACCCTTCTATTATATCCAAAATAGGAGGAATTTGCAATGCCAAGACGCAAAAAAGACCCTCGCGGCTTTGTCCGTGAGACCGGAACATATATGGGGAAACACTACGACCTGAGAGCCAAGACCGAGAAGGAACTCAACGAGAAGATCAGAGCAAAACGCGCAGAGATTGAATCCGGAAGCAAACTCATTGAAGCCGGTGTTACCGTAAAGGAATGGGGCAAGCGCTGGGTAGAAACCTACAAGTCAGGCGTGAAGAAATCCACGCGCAGGCTGATCGAGGGACGGCTTGTGAACTACGTCTATCCCTACATTGGGGATATTCCTGTTAGTAAGGTGCGTCCGCTGAACTGTCAGGAAGCGCTTAACTCAGCAGATGGACGCGCGCCGGACACCGTAAAGAAGGTGCAGCAGACCATCGAGCAGATGTTCCGCGCTGCCAAGCAGAACGGCTTGTGCGTCAATAATCCTGCGGAAGATTTGAAGATACCCCGTACTGGCAAGCAGAAGAGCCACAGGAGCATTACAGACCGCGAACGTGTTATTTTACTGGAAACTGCAAAGACGCATCCTGCGGGGCCATGGGTGCTTACTCTGCTGTATAGTGGCTTGCGTCCGGCGGAAAGCCTTGTGCTGACATACGCCGATATTACAGGCGGTATGATTACCGTTAACAAGGCATACGACCGGGACACCCGCACCGAGAAATACCCCAAGTCAGACGCAGGCGTTCGCAAAATCCCGATCATCCCCCAGCTTGCCGCAGTCCTGCCGAAAGCCGGTTCGTTCGGTGAATTGGTTTTTCCGCGTAACGGGCACTTGTACGATGATAAGTCCATGCGTGCCATGTGGCAGGGTTTCCGCGCCGCTATGGATGATACCGAACGCGAGTTGATCGCGGCAAGGAAAATCTCACCCATTGCCGAGCAGCTGCCGCCTATCGTTCCCTACGATCTGCGCCACACGTTCTGCACAGATTTAGAGCGTGCGGGCGTACCGCTCAACGTCGCAAGCAAACTCATGGGACACGCATCCATCGAGATCACCGCCAAAATTTACACGCACACCGGCGAGGATATGATCGAACGTGCAGGTGAGCAATTAGCCGCCTTGTTCAGTCCCACATTTAGTCCCATTAACGAAGTGCAAAAAACGCCTATGGCTGACATTATGCGAGAGCTGAAAGAACTTCGTGCAGCAGTGCTCAAAGCCGTATAAAATAACAAAAAAGCCTTGTTTCAATGGATTTACCAAAGAAACAAGGCTTTTTAATGTGGAGCTGCTAACCAGATTTGAACTGGTGACCTCATCCTTACCAAGGACGAGGTGAAATTTCAAAACTCCACGGTATATCTGAACTTTTGGCACTTCAAAAATTTTAGTCCCATGTTTAGTCCCACTTTACTTGTACATTGTACCACAAGTAAAGTGGGACTTCAACTTTCATTATTTATACCCCGGAATAACCGTTCTCGGGTCAATGCTCTGTCCGTTCTTATGCACTCTCAGGTGCAGGTGCGGAGCGGAACTGCTGCCGGTGGAGCCGATCACGCCGACCTGCTGACCTGCGCTTACCGTGTCTCCCTGCTTAACCGTAGCCTTCTGCAAGTGACCGTACAGCGAGGTGTAGCCGTTGCCGTGGTCTACCACAACATAGTTGCCGTAGCCGTTCTCATCGTAGCCAACCTCAGTAACCTTGCCACCGCCGATACTGTCCGCCGCCTGACCGTTCAGATTGCCGCCTGTGCCGCCAATGTCGATGCCGTCATGGTCGGTGCTGCTGTAGCCTGTTGAGGTCTTGACCGCGTTTCTGCCGCCGTATCCGCTGGTTACAACTGAGTTGCTTGCCGTAGTCGGATTAACAAATCCCGCGCTGCTGGTCTTCTGCGAAGCCGATGAACGGTTTACATTGATGCCGGTGTTCAAACCGCTATCTTTCGGCAGTTTGCCGCCGCTGCTGTAAAGACTGTCAAACCTCTTGAGACCCAGTGCGCTCATAACCGCTGCGTACTGATCGTAGTTATCGACGTTCTGAGAAACGATCTTTGCCTGCGCCGCCTTCTTTGCACCGCTCTTACCCTTTTCATAGTCAACACCGGCCTGCAGTCTGTTCGCAAGTGTCTTAATCTGATTGTACTGCGAAGCACTCATGCCGGAGCTTTCAACCGCACTGATTGCGTCGCGCTCGTAGGTGTTGCCTTCATTCTTGAGCATATCAAATGTGTAATTCTGCGGGTCTTGGCGAATCATCGAGTAGAAGCCGAATTTGTCTTCCAGCGCTGCACGTTTTTCACCGGTATACCCCATCATATCAAGGTACTTGGAAAACTCGGTTGCTTCCGCCTTAGCTTGTTCAGCGCCCGTTTCATCCGAAAGTTCTTCCTTGCCAATGCCCTTGATGTACTTTACCTGTGTCAGCGCATCAACAAATTCTTCTGCTGTTACCTTGTCGCTGATCTCGGTGTATTTCTTCCACGTTGCCTCGTCGTTGCCCTTGATCAGCAGATTGTGATACAAACTGTTCTTCTCCTGCTCAGAAAGAGACTTGTCATTCTTAATCGCAAGGAACGTCTGATCGAATGCCTCATAGTTTTCCATAGAGGCTTTGAAGTTGGACTGCATTTCCTTGTACGCATAATAAAGTCCCGGCTCCATGCCGCTTTCCTTTACAAGTTTCGTCGTGCCGTCCAGCTCCTTGCCGTATGTCTTATTCGCCGCAACATCCTTAGCATACTTGTAAATATCCGCAACCGCTTCGATTCTCTCATCGTTCGACATTTGCTTGTATGCCTCGGATTTTGTCAGCTTGTCGATTGCATCCAGCGAGATTTTGCCGCCCTCGCTTGTCAGCTTGGAGTATTCCGACGCAGAGAGGAACTTCTTCACGCCGTCTGCATCCTTGTAATACTTCTGCGGCTTGCTTGGCAGTACAGAGTTGTCGCCGGTTGCCTGATACAGCTCTTTGAGCGCCTTTTCTGCCTGTGTGCCCTTTGCATCCGCCAGATAGCCCGGCGAGAAGAAGTTGTACGCCGCGCGTGCGAACACGTTGTCCGGTCCGTTCTTCTGTTCTCTGCCCCATACATCCGTATAGGCAGGCTGATACTGCGACAGTCCCGGAATTTTGTTTGCCTGCCGCTGCAAGAACTTCTGTACACTCGACGGAACAGGACTGTTCTTGTCCGCATAGGTGGTTCTGCGCGTGTTGTCCACCGTCCGCGCAACCTGACCGAACAGCGTCGGCACAAACTGACCGCCAAAGTTGGTTGCAATGTTGCTTGCAATGCCAAACAGCGGATTACTCTTGTTGTATGCCGCGCTCGTAACCGTCGAGCCAATGCCGGAAAGCATCGTCATATTGAGCATCGGGTCAAACATACGGCTGACCGTTGCCATTGCCTGATTGAACGCGGTTTCCTCGTCGTCGTACTTCTGGTGCAGTGCTTCATACAGTTCGCCGCCCATCGCAAGCGGCACAACAGCCGGAGACGCCCAGTCGATGGTATACGACTTGCCGCCGATGTTGATTGCATACTCCTGCTGACCCATGCCCGCATCAAAGTTTGCTTCCTTGTCGTCGTCGCTCGAGCCTGCCGAGAAAATGCCTTGCGCTGCAAGGAACGCGCCGAGCACCGCAACGCCCGAGCCGGTGAGACCCTGTCCGATGTGGTCGATCATCTTGGTTGCGTCCATGTTGCCCTTCTTGACCTGCGCCGCGTCATAGGTGATTGCTTTCAGCAGTCCGACCGGTGACAGCTCAAACGAGCGTTTGGCAACATTGATTGGCGTGCGCTTGAACGGCACAAGTGAGCCAATAGCAACGCCCCATGCCTTGCCGCTGTGTTCTATCTCGCTGAGCTTATCCGCCAGCTTTGACGCATCCTGAAACGTTGCGATCTTCGCGTCCTGAATCGCGTGCTGACGCGCCTCGTTCAGCTGCGATTCCGTCAGATTGTTCACGTCCCAGCCGCGCGCCGTCAGGAAGTTGCCCATGCTGTCAATGTAGGATTTCTTCTTAAAAACCTGATCTTCCGCGTCAAGCGCCCATGTGTTCGCGTCCATCACCTTTTGCAGCGGCTTCGGAAACAGCTTCTGCCGCTGCTTGATGTCGCTCATTTCGGTTTTGTAGGCATTGCCGCTGAGTTCCGTCTCGACGTTTGCATAGTCCGCCTTGGCAAACTGCTTTGCGGCCTTGCTCGTATGCAGCGCACGGGTTCGCTTTTCCTTCGGCAAAAACTTCTGTCCGACTGCCGAAACCTTGTGACTGGTATCAAGCGCCGCCGCAGAGGCTACGTTGCCCATAATGTTGCGGATATGTGTCCTCGGATTGCCGAGCATCGCAAAATAGCGCCATGCGTTCAGCCTGTCGCCTGCCGTCTTAGGAATCTGCTGCGCAACGTCATTGTAAATCTTGTCTACAACCGCGTCGCGTGCTTCCTGCGTCTCCGCGTTCAGAAACTCCTGCACCAAATCCTCGTTCAACTTGAGGCCATACTGGTCCGCAATATCTTCCGCCGGAACACCCTGCTTTTTCGCAGCCTTTCCCGCCTGCTTATCAAACCGAGACTGATATTCCTGCTGAATCTTCTGAACAGCCTTCTGCAAGTAGTAAAGCTGACCTTCGGGCGTGGTCTTTTTCAGCAGCTTAAACGCATTTACACCGCGTCCGAGCGCCGTACCCTGCACTGCAAGATCACCCGCGAGTTTCATTGCCGTCTGCGTGTCGCCCGCTTCGACCGCCGCCGTGTACATCATCTGACCGAGTGCAATATCATCGTCCGTAACGGCTCTGCGGCCGTCCGTCACTTCCTCCCACTGATCAAACGCGCCCTGCCATCCCTTCTTCTGAATGGTTTTCGTCGCACCGCTGAGTGTTTTTTTCAGCGACTTCACATCATGCGAAAACAAACCCTCTGCAACATGGTTCTCCAGTACCGGAATGAGGTTGTCCGGTGTCACGCCGCTTTCCATGATCGTTCTTGCAACATTGCTTACCCTGTCCGTGCCGTTCGTACTCTGCGGTACATCCACCATGCGCGCCGGGTTCATACCCTCCGGAATCGCGCCGTAATCATTGACCATCTTGGAATACGGGTCAAATCCGGTTTCCGCCGCGCCCACCGAGCTCTCCGCATTCACTTCCGCTTTTGTCAGCTTGGGGTTAATGTCCGCCTGCTGTGCCGCGCCCTGCGCGTTTTCCTGCATCGGCTGTGTAATTTCCGGCGGTGCAGTCTGAACGCCCGTCTGCACCGTCTCAGCCCCCGCACGGGTCAGCTTCGGCATAATGTCGTTCCGCGCCTGCTGCACATCCGCAAGCGTCGGTGCGCTCTGCGTCTGACCGGTTCTCTGCATCGGGCTCAGGTTGATCGGAGCCGCCGTCGCGCCCTGCATTACCGGGCTGATAATATTCCGGTCGAGTCTTGCGTTGGTGTCCTGAATATTTGCCGTGTATGCAGGTTTGCCGCGCTGCACCACCAGATTACCGTCTACAACCTGTGCAGAGATAACATTTTCGCCCAGTGCATTTGCTGCCGCCTGAATCTCTAATGCGGTCTGCAAGTCCTGTGCCAGTTCTGCGCTGATAAACTGACCGCCGCCGCGCTGAATATCTGCTTTTACCAGCTGTGCCGCCACCTGAGCCGCCTCGGCTCTGCTCGGTGCCTTGCCGTTCTTCTTGTAGTAGTCGGAGTACCACTTTTCGTTGTTGCTTGCTCTAAAACTGGTTCCGTCTGCGTTCCACACAACAGACGTACCCTGCGGCGTGTAGTCTCTTACATACTGCTCCGCCGACTGCAATGCCTGATTGTATTCCTCAAACGTAGAATCAACAATTTCATGCGTTAGCTGCTGAATGCTGACACCGGTTTTCTCCTGATTAGCCGCAAGCAGCTTCGCCCACTGCATTTCGGCATCGCTCAAACCGCCGTTCGGATTACCCGCATCATCCACCGCAAACCGTGGAATCGTCTGCGTTTCATCCACCTGTGCCGCAACCTTCGTCAATCCGCTGCGTCCCACTGGCAGATAACCGGTCGGAAGGGTCTGCGATACCTGTCCGTTCTGGCTTGCATACAATACACTGCCGCTGTCCGGTGCAGACGTGAAATCGCCGCGCATATTGCCGTACAGAACGTCCGGTGTATCCGCATTGTTAAATGCACGCAGATTGTTCGCAACACCGCCGTTCTCGTTCGCATACAGCGTGTTTGCCGTGCGTGTGTTGCCCTCCGGCAGTGCAAGCCGCTGTGCCGTCGGGAGTGCCTGCGACGTGTTCGGGTGCAGTCGATTGTCCATCTGCTCTGCCGCCCGCACATCCGCATTTGCGTCATGAATAGAGGTGGTTGTCTCAGCCGGTGCAGTGCCGTATCTCCGGTTTGCCAGCCGTTCCGATACCGCGTTCGCGCCCTGCATAATGCCCGCAAGTGCCATGCCGCCCTTTGCGCTGTCCCAAAGTTCCTGCGCGGTTGCGTTCTTTGCGTTCTTGTCGTAGGTAGCGCGTTTCAGATAGGGATCGATAAGCGTGCTCGCTGCTTCCTCCACACCCTCACCAAGAACATCAAACGCCTTGTTGAGAATCCTGCTCTTGCTTCCCAGCTTTGCAACGCCCTCGTTCAGTCCGGGAATACCGCCGAACATCTTCTCCGTGCCGACTTCGGTTAAGCCGCTGCCCGCACCGTAAGCAAGCGCCTGATTAAGACTTGCACCGTCGTTCAGCGCTTCGCGTGCACCACTCGCCGCAGAATCGCCAAAGATTGCCGCTAAACTTGCATTCGCAAGAGGTGCTTTATCCAACAGAGAGGAAACCTTGCTTGCCGTACCGGTTGCCGCACCCAGCGCCATGCCCGGCAGCATACGCGCACCGGAACCGGCAAGCTCCTGCGCTTTCTTTGCCGAACCGACAGGCTGTGCCCAGTCGTTCACCTTCTGCATTGCAGAATCCGCAAAACTGGTGTTTACCGTGTTCTTTGCAACATCTTCCCAGAACTGGCCCGCATCCTGCTTGCCCGCCAGTTTCAGCGCGCCGCTCAGTGCGTTTTCAGCCGCAGAGGTAGCATAGCGTGCTCCGTTTTCTACCGCACCCGCTGCATTGAGTGCTGCATTTGCAACACCGCTGCCCCATGCCTTGCCCGCACTCTGCTTGCTGATCGCATCCGCTTCATCGTTCAGCCGCTTGTACAGCTGATACATCGCGTCCGCCTGTTTTTTGTTCGTCGTGCTCATCTTGCTGTACTGGTCATCGCCGTTGATACCGGCAGCCGCCAGTTTCGGATGAGAAATCAGCCACGGCACCGCAGCCAGCTTTTCTCCTGCATTGCGGTTTTTCATGTCCATAGAGATCAGATACGGATACTGTTTCTGCATCCGGTCAATCTCGTTGTTCAGTTCGTCATACCGTGACTGTCTCTGCTCCTGCGTCTGATAGTTCTGCCCAAACGCTGCATTTCTCGCCGTCTCAACCACCGGCTTGGAAACATTGGTCTTTCCGCCACTGGCTTTTGGCAGATATGTCGCGCCGGTATCGCCATTGTACGTCATACCGAACTTCTTGCGGATACGGTCGTTAGCCGCGTGCAGGCGTGTCTTTTCCACTTCATCCGACGTGTTGTGCCACGCCATGGAGTTGGCATTCAGCGTATCAATCGCTTTCTGCCGTTCTTCCTTCTCATTCCACGTCTTTCCGGTGCCGGTTTTCGTCGTTGCCATCTGATTTCGTGCATTGATCGTGCGGTTTGCATCTGCCGCTCTGCCAGCCCGTGCACGTCTATCGTTTGACCGCAGCGGCGTGTACACCTGCTGTGCCGCAGCATAAGGCGTTGCCTTTCTGGTACTGCCGCCGGTAAGGTAACTACTGCCCTGTCTCAGCGTCGTGCTCTGCCGTCTCTCCGTATCCGCCTTGTGTGCTGCGTTTGCGCGGCGGTCTGTGGTGGTCTTGGCACCTCCGGTTTTCGAGCCACCGAACGAGTTGCCCAGCGAACCATTCATCCGCGTTTTGCTTACCGTGCTTCTGGTCGTTCCTGTACTATGCCGTGTATTTCGGTTTCCGCCCTTAGCGGAGATCGTCTGCTTCGGTGCGTTCTTGTGTGTCGCATTAAACTGCTGAATCAGCGCCTTGTTCTGCTTTTCCTTCTGTCTGCGGTTGTAGTCATCTTTCGCATTCTGGCGGGCCTGAGCAAGCTGTTCCTTGCGTCCCTTACTCAGATTGTACCGGTTCTTCTTGTTCGATGCCATTGTACGCCTCCATAAAAGAAGGGGCGGTTAAGCCGCCCCTGTATCGTTTAGTAGTAATTCGGATTGTAAGTACCGGGAGCATAAACCGAACCAACCGGAATACCCAGTACCGCTGCAATTTCCGGAGTTGCACCGCGTGTGCCTCTGCCCTCCCAGAGTTTGAGGTAGAAATCGCGGTTCGAGTTGAGCTTATCGTTTGCAAATGTCTGGTTAAACTGCGACTCCTGCAAATCCTGTGCACGCTTGTTGTACGCAATGTTTGCAAGCGTCTGCTGTGCGTCGAGCGTCGAGTTTACGCCGAAATTGCCGGTTGCGTTGCCGTAGTTGTACAGATTGCCGATGACGTTCTGCTTTGCCGCCTCCTGCTGTGCAAGAATGCTCTGCCGCTGCTGATACAGGCTGTTTGCAAGGTCTGCCATGCTCTGCGCCGCCTGCGTCGAGTTGCCCGCCAGTGCGCTTGCACGGTTGTTCTCCACGCTCTGGATCGCATTTGCGCGTGCAAGTTCGTTCTGGTTATACGCCGAGTTGTAAGCGGCGTTCTGTGCCACCAGTGAGCTTTCCGCAGCACCTTGACCCGAAATGCCCGCCGCCGCAAGCTGAGAGGGAAGGTCTCTCTGTGCTGTGCGGTAGTTGATGTACGCCTGCCGCGCCGCCTCGTCGTAGCTCTGGTTCAAACCCGGCAGCATCGCGGAATACTGCTGGTTGATCTGGTCTGCCATCCGGTCATAGTACGCCTGCTGCTGCTGTTTGATTTGCTCCTGCCGGTCAAGCTCGGCCTGATACTGCTCCTCAACCTGTTTCATCTGGTTAATGTAGTTCTTGGCGTTCTGCGCTGTCGCATCGTTGCTGTACTGGTCGAGTTTGCCGCCGTTGAGAAGGATTTTCTCATTGCGGTTGTTCAGCGAATCTTCAACGTCCTGCCACCGTCCGCCGCTTGCAATCTGGCCGCCGATCACCGTAGACCAATCCGTGTTGTTCAGGCTGTTCTTTCGCTGCTGCTGTTCCGCACTCAGTGGAGCGCTCCATGTGCCGGTTTTGCCGTTGTAGGTGTAGCCGTGTGCCGTGTACAGGCGCTGGTTTTCCTCCTGCAGGCGCTTTCTCGTTGCAGCATCCGCCGTGTGCCACGCATTGGAGTTTGCCTGCGCCTGTTTCAGCCAGTCATTCGACGAACCGCCGGAAGAATTACCGTAAGACGAGCCGCCGGAGGAACCGCCGTAAGACGAACCGCCGCCGGAAGAACCATACGTCCACGTCTGCCCGCCCTTGGTGATTGTGGTGGTGCCGTCGTTGTTCTTCTTCCAGACCGAGCCGTCACCGCCGGTCATGGTCGAGCCTGCCGCCGCACCGCTTACAAAGTTCTTGCCTTTGTCACTGCTGATGTTGTAGCTGCCGCCCGAACCGGAAGCCGTATAACCGCCGGAAGAACTGCTGCTGCCGCGATTCGACGAGCTCGAAGAAGAACTGCTCGTGTTGTTCTTCTTTGTGTTTGCCGCAATGGTGTTCTTAATGCCTGTTCCAAGCGCCTTTCCGATTGCGCCCCACGCACTTTTCGCCATATACTTCTCTCCTTTTCGTAAAATAAAAGCAGGTGTTTCCACCTGCTTTTTGTGTTTAGTTGTGTTTTACAACGTTTTCGTAGTATGCCGCCAGTTTGTCTTCCACGGCATCCTTGTCGCACAGCCAAAACGACTTTGCCATATCCGCGTAAAATTCATCATTGCCTACGCCGTGGCGCTCTGCAACCTCGCTGAGGTCGCTGTACACCGCGTTCATCGCAACCCAGAATTTCACCGGATTGCAGTTTATTCCGCGCCGCTGCATCAATTCCGTGGTCTGATCCAGTGTCCAGTGCGCGCCGGTCGAGCCGTCGGCGTTCTTCATGCCGCGCACCCAGCGTTCCGCCATTTCGCGGTTGAGCTTCGCGCCGCTGCCGCGTGCATAGCCGAGCTGTTTGTCGCTGCCGCGTGTCTTATCCCCTACATACGAAGTATCCCCCATACGCATAGGTTCATCACGAAACCCAATCGGGCGCATACCCTCGTCATGGTATGTCGGCATCTCGTCATACTCGGGATATTCCGCGCTGCTGTGCGGGGCAAATCTGCCGTTGGAATAGCGCGTATAACCGCGCATCTCCGGTTCTCTGCCGCCGTGGAACCGTTCGTCGTAGTAGCTCTGCGGCTCATCATAACCGTAAGGATCGATATAACGGTTACGCGGCATTTCATAACGCACGCCGTAATGCTCACGGTTTTCCGGATATGCCTTGCGGTTTCTCCATTCCTCCGGTGTAAAGTCGCTTCTGCGGTTTCGCTGCATCAGCAGCATCATAGTACCTCTTTTCATGCCGTCACCCCCTTACGTTGTCGGTGCAGTCCCGTTGATGGACCGCAGCGCGTTAGAGTGAGAGCAGCAGGAATTACCGAGCATACGGAAACTGCCGCCGTTTGCCGAAGTGACCACCCGGCACAGGTACTTGTGACGGGTATCCAGATTAAACACTGTCGCCTGAGCGCCGTTGCATTTCAGCAGCGGATACGTTACCGTTCCGTCGCCGATTGTGATTACTACCGGTGCGCCGATGATCGTTGTGCTCGGAATGTTCTGAGCGATTACGATTCCGTATACGCATCCGTTCTGATAATCTCCCGCCGGAATGTTCACCGTCAGCACGCCGCTTGCGTAAGTCACGCCCTGTGAGATACGCAGGTTCGGACACAGTTTTTGTACGGGCTTGCAAGCCATAATCAAAACCTCCTATCAAAGCCGGGGGAATGTCCCCCGGCTGAACGTATCTCTCACATGCCGCAGCAGGTGTTGCAGCCACAGCCGGAAAACTGGTAAGGTGCCGGAACCGGGAACGCCGGTACCGGAGCCGGACGCAGAGCGTTTACAAGGTAGTTGTTCTGCGCCTCCTGAGAAGCCGCGAACTTCAAGGTCTGGTTCTCCGTCTGGAGCGCCGCGATCTTCTCTGCCTGACGTGCAGTTTCCATCTGGTCAATCCGTGCAATGATACGGTCGGTATCACTGTGCGTAGACTGGATGATATCACGCGCATTGGTAGCAGCGTTGTAATTGGTATCGCAGAAACCTCGTTCTACCTGACGCTGCGTATCGCAGCAGCAAGAAGCCATCTGCGTGCCCAGAGCAGTAAGGCCAGCAGTTACGCCGTTAAAGCCAGTGTTCATGTTCTGGTTTACGCCGTTGATAAGCTGGGCGTTCTGATAGCCGAGCTGGCAAACCGAATTGTCCACGCCGTGGAAGCCGTTAGAAACTGCGCTGCCAAGCGTGTTGAAGCCGGTAAGCATCCCGTTGTTCATACTGTAAAAGCCGTTGCACAATCCGTCCTGAATGCCGAGAACGGAACGGGACAGGTTGTTGAAGTTGAACTCACTGCACAGATCGGAGCGAGTAACCGCGCCCTGATACCCTGCGCCGTTCGCACCGTTGCCGCCGTTGTTGCCCCAGCCCCAGCCGTTGCCGCCGAAAATCAGTGCAATAATCAGAAATGCGAAAATCCACGAGCCATCGCCGCCCCACATACCGGAGCCGTTGTTGCTACCGTTGTTGTCCTGACCCAGTGCATAGCCCAGAGCCATCGAATCGTCACTCATAGTGTAATTCTCCTTTTCAGTTATATTTGATCGGAACCGTACGCTTTCCGAACATGACAAATTCACGTCGGATTTTCATCAAGATTCCGTCAAAACTGAAAATGGATATTTACTTGATCTTCATGCCGAATTGCTGTGCAAACTCGCCGAGGTCGATTCCCCGTTCTTTGGCGATGTTCATCGCCATCTGCCGCAGTGCATCCAGACTTTTCCCCTGCATACTCTGCATAAGCTGATTCACCATCGGAGTGTTGCCTGTCATCTGCTGCAAAAGCACCGTCGGGTTCCCGCCGTGCTGCATCAGCTGCATCAGCTGAATTATGCTCATCATGCCTCGCTCCCTCCCAACTTGTCGCACAGCGTGTTGAACCGTGCTTTCAGCTCGTCAAACTCGCTTCTCGGAACGAACCTTGACAAATCCGTTTCCGAGGGCTTATTTGTTTCCTGCATCTGCACCCGGCTGTATGCCACGAAATCCGCGCAGCCGGTTTGAAGGTTGAGCTGCTTTGTGTAGATATAGCCGTGCGCCGTGTCCGGCATGATAGTAAGCGCACCGGAAAAGTCCGTCTGTACCGCGCGTGCTTCCTCCACGCTTGCCACAGGTCGGACAATATGCTGTGGAGATTGCACCTGCTGTTGCATTGGTGTCTGCATTGGCTGTTGCGGGTACTGCTGTTGATACTGCGGCGTGTAGCCAGTGTAACCATAAGGATATGCCATTAACCCAGCACCTCCGTAACGTGTTCGCTGATGGATTTACTTACCGCCTCTTTGTAGGATATATACTCCTCTAAGCAATCTGTGTTGCCTGCGTTGCGGTAAACTGCTACAATGCGACGAGCGCACTCAGGGTCATACCCCATGCGTTCAAGTCTCTGTTCGTAACTCATGCGATCACTTCCTTATACTTTCAGTATAAGGTCTGCCGGGCGTGAAAACCTGTCACAAATCTGTCAACTTGCTGTCACAGCACGCGCAGCATTTTGCATTTGATGCTGTTCAACCGACGATGCACCGTGCTTTCGCTCATGTGCAGCGTCATGCAAATCTGAGTAATAGAGCGCGCCGATGTTCGCAGGTCAAACACGGCGCGTTCTTCTGGTGTAAAATTGCACTCACGCCGGAAGTATTCCACCTCCGGCCTTGTAAATTCCGTTAATTTCATGCGGTATCCCCTCGTTATGGTGTCACCGCATATCCTTCCCCTTGTATAAAAAAAATCGGGTGCGACACACTTTCGCGCTTCGCACCCTATAAAAACACACCGTCCCACGTCCTCTACGTCTATACCCTATGTAGGTTCATAAGGCTTCGGGGAGCGCAGGAACAATGCGTTTTTTCAATCCTGATAGGATTATACCATCTTTTATGCCCGTCCGCAACTTAGCCGTAAAGGTGTGCTCTGTCGTTGATAACCAACAGGCGCAGCAGGTCGGTCGTCAGTGCCAGTTTGCCCTGATCGTCACCCTGCAGAAAGCCCTTGTTCACGAGTTTCTGTACGGTTGCCTTGCCCCAAGCTGGCACTGCGTCTACCGTGTCGTAAACCTTCTTTGCCTTTTCAGCATTTGCAATCTCCTGCTTTGCGATTGCGCGGGTCTGTGCTTCTGTCATATCTTCAACCTCTTTCTCTGTCAGCATGGTTTTGAACTTCTCCCACAACTGAGGATTGCGAATCCACGGTTCGGGACAATTTTTCCTCGTTACATCATAGTGACGGCACACGCGCGATACCGGAATATGGTACTTTGCCATCAGCTCACGGGTCAGCTTTGCGGCGTTCTTCATCGTCGCTTCGGGGATGACGTATACGCCGTTTCGGACAACGCTGCACATCTCAATGCCGATGCTGTTTGCGTTCCGGCAATCGTTGTAGTAACTGCCACCGCGTTCCCTGCCGCAATGCCATGCCGTGTCGCCGTCCTTTACGCTCTGCACGATTCTTTCCGTGTCCACGAAATAATGTGCGCTTGCGTTCAAACCGCCCTCACGTGCGAAATAATCCGCGTTATTTTGTGCGGTGTCGCCGTTGCCGGACGTAAAGTGCAGGCAAATCCAGTTAATCGCAAACTCTCTGCCCTTGCGGTAGTTTCGTTCGTTGCACTGTTTGAATGGAATACTCATTTACTTTACTCACCCTTCTTTTTCGGTGCGGTGTAGGTCAGCGCCGTTTTGGAATCCGTAATGCCCGCCGTGGTCGGGTCGATAAACACGCTCAGCACCGCAAGGCACATGGTGCAAAGCTGCACCGGATTAGACAGCACCGAAACAATACCGTCCCACACAGCCGCCCAGCTCGTAAAAGTCTGCGGGTCAACGCCAATGGCAGTGATTGCCACGCTGACAATACCGACCCAGAACCACGGGTTCTTCATTCGTACAGGGATATTTACCTTCATACTATCACCTCGCAATATGGTCTATAGCAATTCCTTCTAAGAACTGCTCGTATTCCTTCGTCGTCTTTTCAATAGCCGCAAGTCCTGCTTCTACCTCACCGTTGCAGTGACCGCGCTTTAATGCCATTGCTACGCCAACGGTAAGCTGACAGTTTGCGTTAAGCATTGCAAGCTGCAAGCGTCCCTCTTTGGCTCGTTGTTCCGCTCTCCGGTTTACCCGCTCCGCTTCTTCCTTTGCTCTCTTATCACGCTTGCCGGACTGCGCCGCCATAGCAGCGCAGATGATTCCGGCAACACCCGTGATAATGGTGCAGATAACCTCAGTCGGCATATCCCACCTGCTTTCTGCTATACTTTTGCGTGAGATACAGCTCCGTAATCCTGTATTTGCGCACCGCCTCGCGGATTTCTGCAAAGTCCTCACGCTGTCTGATGTGCTTCGGAAAAAACTCATCGACGATCATGTTCGGTGCAGCGGTGTTTTCTGCGCCCTTCATGTTACGCATCCTTGCTACCGCCGAACTCGGACGGTACAAGCTCGGGCAGACCGGAATCAATCAGAATTTCCGCCACCTGCTTTTTCAGTGCCTTGGGCACCGCATCGAACTCCGTCTTGCCGAGGATAACCCTCTGTGCAAAAAACATAGCCATCATAATTACCAACCTTTCTAAACGTCTAAAAATGTTCATTATTCTGCGTAAACCTGCATCGCCATCTCCGCAATGCAGTCCTCAATAAAATCACTGCGTTCGGTCGCGGCGTTAAGTTGTGCTTTCAGCAGCTTATTTTCCTGCTCCAGTTCTGCGTTGGTTTTCGGGATAACCGGCTTCGGCAGCTTCGCCTTATCCGCCTCGATTTCCTCGGCAGTGCGCTCTACCACCTTGCCGTCTACGAGTTTGTAGCGCAGAACAGCACCGTCGTAGAGCGGCTTTGCGCAATAGTGACTCTGCGCGAGCGCGTACTTGTCTCCAAAGCCTTCATCGATTTTTATCCAGTTGGTTAAATCATTAGGGAGAGAATACTCTCCCTCCAAACGCAAAACACGGCTTTCACTGTCCAGAAGGACGTATACACGGGATTTTGGGGTTTGCATCCAATTCCTCCTTTCTATCCGGGAGCTTGTACCATTTGTAGCAGTCCGCGAATGGAATATCGTACCCCTCGTCTGTGATAAACAGTCCCTCGTCAGGATAGCAGTCTGCAACACTCCATAAGAGGTAGCCGTATTGGGAGATTGTAGCGACAAGGTATGTGCCGTCGTGAGTTGGGTTAGTCATGGTGTGTCACCTCCTTATAGGTCGGCGGATGCCGTCAATTCAAAATCTCTCCAACCATCAATTTGAATTTTAAGTCTGCATCCGGTAGAATACATATAATCAACCTCAATGTCCGAGTTGGATACTGTAACAGCAGGTTCCGTGCGCATGGTTGTAGGAAAATAAATTGGATAAGCAATGCTGCCGCCAATATTTTCGATGCCGCTGCCTACACCGATGGTGCTTTTTTCTAGTTTTAAAAAATACCTCTGACACCTCCTCAGCTGCTCCCCGAAATCCGGGATTTCGTTTAGTACCCAGTTACCAGAAGAATCTTGATGAGCAAGGGTCTGGGTGGAGCCAAGTTCGAGCTTGGCGGCGACAGCCGTAGTCGTGCTCGAATATCGCGCCCAAATTCTCTTGCCACTTTCTAATCCTATGAGCTGTATATCACCAATCTCAATTAAACTGTCCCAATTTCCCCATGTAGACGGAATTACAGCACTTTTGGTGACTAGCGTGTTGTCTGCAAAGAAAAAAGAATAAGTAACTGTTTTTCCCTTCAAGAACGAGGAAAGTTCATATTCAAAAGGTTCGAAGAGCGCTCCGGACGTCAACCGAATGCCCTCATCTTCAACAGTCAAAACGCCGTCTGACGTGAGATGCCACCTATCCACCGTATACTTATCCCCCGTATACTCCGTCTGCCCTCTCTGGTTCACCGGTCTGCCGAAGTACCAGTTATCGAGCAGGTTGGGGTTGACACGGTATTTGACGGCGCCAGAAATCGGAGTGGAGTCGGTGGTCGAAACCGCGATATTCTCGCCCGTCAGCGTGCGGTCAGCAGAGAGGTCAAGGTCGTTGATCTTGCGGGTCTTGGGGACAACATCATTTGCAAGCGCGAAGCCATTCATCTGTGCAAGCGCCGCATTAAACTGCGTTTCCGTGCCCTGGTAGCCGCCGTCGAGTGCCGCGTCATACGCATTTTTGCCGTCGTTGCCGGGAACGCCCTGGATGCCCTGCACACCCTGAATGCCCTGCGGACCGGTGGGACCCTGAATGCCCTGCACGCCCTGCGGACCTACCGGACCTTCCACCTTGCCGACGCTCACCCAGTCGAGCGCGTTCTCGCTCCAGATGTAGCACTCGCGGTTCTCCTCGACCTGATACATCTTGTCGTTGCCGTTCGGGATAGCGTTTCGCAGTGCGGCGAGGGTGCTGTAAACGTCCTCGATGTATAACGCCTTGCCGTCCTTGCCGTCTGCGCCCTTTTCGCCCTGTGCGCCCTGCGGACCCTGTGCGCCCTGCGCGCCGCGAATGCCCTGTGCGCCCTGCTCACCCTGAATGCCCTGCGGACCTCTCGGGCCGATCTCGCCCTGCGGACCGCGTTCACCTCTGAGGCCCTGCTCACCTCTTTCGCCCTGGTCTCCCTTGTCGCCCTTGTTGCCCTGCGGACCGCGAACGCCGTGCACGACCGTTACGCCGTTTACGTCCTCAACTGAGCCCTCGGCAAACTGCATCCTGCTCCTCTGCGGCAGCACATTGCCGGCTGCGTCGAGGATAACGTGGCCCGAGCTTGCCGTTGCAAGCCATGTCGAGCCGTCGAGGCTGTATTCAATTGCCCCGTCGCTGTTGAGCCGCAGCCAGACGAGCGAGCCGTCATTGCACTTGATGCTGATCTCGTCGTTCGCGATCAGTGCGTTTACAGCGTCGACGGTCTCGTTGATCTTGTCTCTCAGCAGTCGCGGCAGCTTGTCGAACACCGCCTTGTTTTCTGCAGCCGTGCCGGTCAGTGTGTCCGCCGCGGAAACAACGCCTGTCGAGCTCACCGCGCTGTCTGAAATCTTTTCGATTGCCATTTCATCACCTCACCATAGTTCCGATGGTGTATCTCTTGATAATGCCGAACACGCCGAACGCCTCGTTCAGTGCGTTGTTCTGCATGATAAGCTGCAAGGTCTTGTACTTCTTGACCTTGCTGTTGAACGGAAGCACCTGCGGCGCGTCGTTCGTGTTGAACGTGAAGCGGCTGAAATCAATATCTTCCCAGTTGAAAATATCCGCGATACCCTCGCGTATCTGCCGGCCGAAGTCGCGTTCTGTACGGGCGAACACCTTGACCGAGGAACGGGTGTAAGGCTTCATCATAACGCCAGAGCCGCGCTTTACCATGGTCTTGTACGTCATAAAATCGCCGTCGTCGTCCGCCTTGGTGTGCCACTCTGCGGAAATTGCCGTACCGCCGGTAATTCTGCCGTCCTCACCGAGCGTACCGCCGTCAGAATAAGCCTGCATCGCGTCAATATCCGTGTTCAGCTTGCAGATTTTGCCGTCGCTCGTTCCGAAATACAGGCTTCCCCTGCTTTCCATCATGCGTACCGCCGGGAAGTTGTCCCAGTAGTAGCACTCGTACACGTAATCGCCGTAGGACTGCGGCTTGTACGCTACGTTCTGGTTGGTGTCGAGCACATAGGCATGGTTGTTCACAGACAGCACATAGTAGCCGTTCCAGACTACCGCGCAGGCGTTTTCCAGATGATCTTCCTTGGTCAGCGCCGCATCCACGTAGTAGGAGCGGTTTCTTGCCACCTGCAAGGCCGTGATGTTGCTGCTCGTCAGCGCGAACACGCCCGTTCGGCTGAGGAATACCGGCTCTTCCGGCAGATACGCGAATGCGTGCTTTGCCACTGCACCGGCACCGGCTGCGGCTCTGCGTACCGGAAACTGCACCTTGTTCGTCGTGCTGTCGATGTTATACCCTCGGAAATAGATCGTGGTCTCGCTGCGGTCATCCGACTTGACGATTGCCTGACTGTCCGAGATTGCCGTATATCCGACGATTGCCGCGCCGTCCGCGCCCACCTTGGTATAGGAGAGGTCGGAAAAGTACAGCGGATTGTTGCTTTCACACCGCCAGTCCTTGTCCTGCTCGTCGGGATTGCCTGCAAGGAACACCCTGTCCTGAGACTTGCCGCCGTAGATTGCCGCGATGGTGCACTTTTTGATCTTGTCCGCGTAACCGTCCACGTGCTTTACAAACGTGATCGACACGTTGTCCTTGCCGGTAATATCCGGTTTCGGCGGCGCACTGGTAAACGTCACCTGTCCCTTACTCCCGTTCAGACTGTAGCGGCTTGCGTCCCAGACCGCACCATTCACCTTGACCTCTGAAATGCTCTGTACGTCCGTGGTATCGAGCTGATACACGGTAGCCGAGCCGTCCGCGCAGAACTCGTTCTTGCGCTTGTCGCTCAGAAGATTTACATCCTCGAAGCTCGTGCCGCCGCCCGTCGGCGTGTTGGCGATGGTGGTAGTCGGAACGTAAGCGTCCGCTGTCGCGTCCTTGGCGGTCTCGCCGTCGAACACAAGGTACTCGCCGCCCGTCAGCACATACATTTTGTCGTTCAGCGTAAACGAGGTGCCCTGCTTGTTCGTCAGTCCGCTTTTCAGCTCTGTTAAGGTGTTCTCCGTCCACTTGTACAGCCGTGTACCGCCATGCACAAGAAAGTATTCTTTGTCCTTGATAATACCGCGATACAGGCCGTTTACCGGCTTCTCGACATTCAGCAGTACGCGCCATCCCTTGCGCTTTTCTGGAAAGCCGCCGCTGTCCGAGATCAGGTTTACCGTTCCCATTGCGCCGCGTGCAGAATCAACCTGTGTCGGGTTGCTTGACAAATCCACGCCCTTAAAGCTGGAATACTCGGTCTTGTACTTTTTCGGGGAATCGGGAATCTTGTATGTTGCCATTTACACCCACCCCGTAACCGAGCGCCACGCGCCGCCGCTCGAGGTCTGCTGTCTCCTGCTTGCAAGCATCTGCTTTACGTTCTCGTATTCGTTCAGATACTGCGTCGCCATGGAAATATCATCTTCCTTGAACACCTCTGCCGCGATATACAGCGGAATCGCCCGCTGCGCTTCCTCCGGCAGAGAAAACGTCGTGTCGCCGGGCGTGCTCTCGTCGATGTTCTCTGGATACGACTCGTACCAGATAACCAGTGTTCCGACGTACTCCGCCGGGACAAACAGCGTGTCCATGCCGTCAAACTGATAGTCGTTCACGCGCATAAACGTGTTGTTCGCGCCCATGATCGTCAGTCTTTCCGGGCAGAACCGCATGAAATCCGGTGCAAGCTCGCGGATATGAAACAGCCGATAGCCTTTCGCATCATCGTCCGGCAGCTCCACTTCCACGGATTTGTAAATCGGCATGACCTCGGCAAGGTCTACCATTGCAAACCATGCCGCGTGCGGCATTGCCCGCACATAATCCGCCACATCAGGCGAAGTCAGCGAAACCTCCGTGCCGTAGTTCAGGCGTGAGAAAATCTTGTCGAGTGCAGCCTTTTGAATCTGCTCCCACGTCATAAAATCACTCCTTAAAAGGGGAAACGGCGGGGGAAATCCCCGCCGTAGTCTTTACAGCAGCTGCGTACCGTTTGCCAGCGTATCGCCAACAATAGAGATTGCGCGCCAGTCGTTGAAGCCTGCACCGAAACGTGCGCGGCCGGACCAGTAGTTCGCATCGGTGTTCTCGTCCACAGAGGAACGCACGGTCAGCGATACGCGGTCGAGCCACGGCATACACATAGCGTCCTTGTTGTAGTCGGAATCGAGCAGCATAAAATACTCCTTTCCGCCGATGGTCTTGGGCAGATAGTTCCATACCAGAACGTTCCACAAACCGAGCTGGAAGTTGAAAGCGTTGTTGTTGGTGTTCGGGTCGAGTTCCGAGCCGATAGCCGCAAACAGTTCACGCTTGAGCTTGCCGGAGTTCGGGATGATGATGGTATCCGGCTTGATGTTCAGCAGGTTGCCGTCATCGTCTCGGATGTCCTGCATCTGCTCCTGTGCCGCATCCAGAATATCGGTGTACTTGTCCGTGCCTGCGGTGTACTTGAAGCGGTTGGACTGGTTCTTGTAGCCCTTGGTCGCCGAGCCGTGCGCGTTGGAGAACAGCGAAACGCCGTCTGCCGAGGTGGTATCATACTTCTTGCCGCCGAACGCAATAGAAGTGCCAACGCCGCCAGCGATCATGTCCGCTGCAAACTTCTCACGGGTGCGGTTGTAGCTTGCACCGAACTTGCGTGCGCGGGATTCAGCCAGATTGAACTTGCTGTCCTCGATGAGCTCGCGGGTAACTTCAAAGCGGCTCTTCCAGGTGGTCGGCTCGATGATCTTGCTGTAGCCCTCCTGTACAGAGGTCAGCGGATACGCGCCGTTCTCGCCTACGTCCTGAAAATCACCCAGCGCAGTTGCAGAGGTGTACTTCTCTGCGTAGTTGGTGGTGGTATCCATATAGAATACCTTGTCGATCATGCTCTGCTCCTGAAAGCTCTCTACGCGGTCTGCGATGATTGCCTTGATGGGAGCCTGCGATTTGCCGAAGAAGGAATCCGCAACGCCGGAACCCTCAGAAAAAGTAATGCCTGCCATAAATTATCTTGTCTCCTCTCTTTTTTAGGCGGCAACCGCTGCCGGATCAACAAACACACCGGTAACGGTCGAGTTGGTGGTAGCGCCGTCGGTGGTCAGAACCTTGAAAACGCCCTTGGTGGTGGTCGCGGTAACGGTCAGCGCATCAGCTGCCAGAGTGACAGCCGAGCCGACGACGGTCTGCGCAACGGTGGCGGTCGAAGTAGTCTCAAATACGATGTTGTCGTTTACCTCGATAGCCGGGTAATTGCCGTCCTCGCGCTTGGGACCCATGATAATGTGAGTCGGCTTGACGGAAGCGGTGCCCTTTGCCAGCGCGCCGGAAGTCAGAGTAGCCGCCATGCCGAGGGTCAGGCCGTCCGCGCCGGGAAGGTAAACGAACGGGGACACATCAGCCACACGGCGATATGCGATCTTAAACATGAAAAAATCTCCTTTTACTTGTATTTTTTGAACTTTTCCACAAGCTGTGCGTGGGTAAGGTTCGGAAATGCGTGCTTCATCATCTGCATTTCCTGCGGGTCGATTACAATATCGTCACCGCCCGCATTGCCTGCTGTGGTGGTCAGGTGGCTCTTGCCGTTGACATTGTTCATGGCCTGTTGCTTTGCCGCTGCTGCGCGCTTGCCGGTCAGCTGGTCAAAGTTTGCAAGGCGGAACGCGTCAACGAGCGAATAGCCTCTGTTGACGTACTCGTTAAAAACGGGTGCGTTCGGGTGGTTTGCCAGTGCAGCAACGTCGGTAATGGACGGGTCAAGGTGCGAAATCTCCTTGATTGCCTCGTTCATCTGCCGCTCGCCCTCCTCCATCTGCACACGGTCAAGCACTTCCTGCGCCTGTCGGACAGTGGGGTTGTTTGCGATCATCTGATCGAGCATGGACGGGTCGAGCCCTGCCTGCTGCATCTGGTCGCGCCGATATGCCTGCTGATACGCCTGCAAATCAGCCTCAGAGGTGATCGGCTTGTTGGTGTACGGGTCAAGCTGACCCTCGTACATCTGCCGGATGACCTCATCCTTTGCCGCCTGTCGCTCCTGCTGAATGCGCTCGTTAAACTGCGCTTCCGCTCTGCGTCTTGCAGCGGCAAATCGTGCGTTATCTTCCGCACTCTGTACTCCCTCGGGCGCAGCTTCGGCGGTCTGCTGCTCGTTTTCGCCTGTTTCCTCGGGGCCGATGGATGCCGGTTCGGCGGATTCCGGCTCGTTTACGCCTGCCTCGGTGGTTTCCACTTTGGTTTCCATAATTTCTTCCATTTGGGTGTTCCTTTCCGGATTTTTACGCTGTTCCATGCGATTTTGGGCATAAAAAAACCGCCCTTTCGGACGGTTCCGCTATTCCCTTTTACTTGCCGCTCTTAGAGGAGCGCAGATCGCCGCCGGTCTTAACGGTCGGCTTCTTGGTCTTGGTCTGCTGATACAGCGCCTTGACCTCCATGCTGCCGGAGTTCTTCACCTTACCGGCCAGAGTTGCACACTTTGCCATACTATTTCACCTCCTTTACAATCTGCTTATAGTTTGGGCACTGCGGATTTTTGCAGATAAGCACGAGCTTACCGTCCACAGTGTCGGTCTTGGTGTCGATTTTACATACCGGACATACCAAGGCTACCGCCTCCCTCCTGATAACTCGGCATATCATCCAGATTTACCGCCTGCGTCGGGTCTGAAATCTCGGTCGGCATGCTCTGCTGCATCATTGCCTGCTGCTGTGCCATCATCTGCTGTTGCTGTTCCAGCCGTTCGGAAAGCTGCTGTTTTACCTCGCTTGCCAGCGGGTAGTGCAGCCCCTCCATGATCGTCCAGAACGTCAAGAGGCTCTGCATATCGGCCGGGTCTCCGAAGCAGCCGTTTTCGAGATTCATTCTCGCCTCCTGCCAGAGGTTTTCACGGTTGCCCGCAAGCGGCGCGGTCTGGTCTACGCTGAACAGAAATTCATCGTTCCAGTACGGTTCGCCCGCCTCATCCACCTTGAGGAAGTCCATCTTGTTAAACGTGCCGTACATCTGCGTGCCGTTGGTGTCCTTGTAAACCATCGGCCGCGGCTCGTCACTGTACGCCAGTAAGAACTTAAACATAACCTCGAACAAATCCGCATAGGCGGCGTTCTTCATCACCTTCCGGCTTTCCAGTCGTCCGGCGGTCTGTGCCGCCGCAAACTGCTTTGCCGTGCCGCTCGTTGCCGTGCTGTCCTTGCGTCCCTGGAACGAATCCGTAATGCCGATAAGGTTGCGCATTGCCGTGTAGGTGCTGTCCTCAAACGCCATATCGCGAGAAATATCCGGCTGCAGGGTCAGCACATCAACCATTGCTTTTTCTTCCGGGCTGTCAATCTCAAAAACCTTGAAATTCTCGTCCGTGCGTCTAATCTGCTTGCCCTTTGGCAGGGTGATAACCGAGCCGCCGCCCAGCAGCTTTTGCGAAATTGCGCTGTCGAGCTTGTTTACAAGCATCTGCTGATCCCGTATCATGTCCACGTCAGAAGACCCTAACAGCTTACCCACAACGGACACATTGCGCCGCAGTACCACCGGATACACATCCGGCTTATAGTACGGTATCATGTCGTTTTCTTCGTGCTGTGTAACGGTAGGGTTGCCCTTCTCATCAAGGCTGATATGTTCAACCATCTTGGTCATCGGAATACCGTTCTCGTCCGTCCGCGCAAAGTCCTTGACGGTTTTCTGTTCGCCGCTCTTACTGCCACAGTACGGGCAGTAAGAGCCCTGCATATCCGCGCCGCACTTGCTGCAAGTCTTAATGCGCCGCGCCTGATAGTCCTCCATGTACTCCAGCAGTACGTCATTGCACCACGCCACGCGCCCAATGCCGCCGTCCGAGTTGCGGAAGTATCCGATATTCTCCGTTACCAGATCATCTACCACGCTTTGCTCAAAGCCGCGTGCGTCCGGCTGCTCCTCGTCCTCAGCGGATACGTCCTTGCCGTACTTCTTCTTGATGTACTCCTTGCTCTGTGCGAGCTGAATAAAAAAGTAATCCATCTCCGGGATACTGTAAACGCCCGGCTGTGGGATAAACTGCTTGGGATGCAGCAGCGTAACACTCAGCGCGCCGCGTGTGGTGTGCGTCCGCTTGGTGTTGTCCCACTCCACAAGGAACAAATCGCCGCCGTGCGTCGGTGTGGTTCGCTCGTCCTGATCGTTTAAGCGCTCGAAGGGCAGCCGGTCAAGCTCATTGCGGATATAGTCCTCAATGGTTTTCGCAAGCTGTTCGTCTTCCTCGTGCCTCGGCGTAACCTTGGGCGTTGGAATATCGCTCGATACTTCCGCCTCGATGATTTCCGCTACCACGTTCCGCGCCACTACTGCATCTTGCGCTTTCTGGTTCTTGCCGTGCACCTTGTCGATCTTGTGCGTTCCCCGGTAGATTTCTTCCCGCTCGACCATCAAATTTAGTTCCGGCTGGTACTTGCTCCGCGCCTTGCTTAGCCTGTCCTGCCACTTCTTCAAAATCTGTTCGTCGCTCTTGCCCGTTTTATCAAACGGATTTCGCATTTTATCACCTCATTTTCAAAACGGATTGCCCCATTTAGACAATAGATACTCCTGTCCGCTCTTGTCGGCGTTGTAGTAGTCCTCGTACATATCATCCGTCCACTTGGCCCGCTTGCCTCTCGGCTTGTCCTCGGTGTAGCTCTGCTGTGTGCGTGCATAGTAGGCGATAGCCAGCGCCATAACGCAGTCGTCATGCGCGCCCTGTTCCGCCTCTGCTCTGCCCTTCTCGTTGCGGACAAACGTCAGCATTTCGCCCAGCGTGTCCGCATCGTTCAGCAGCTCAACACTCTCGCGCACCACCTCAACCAGTCCGGCAATAATAACCGGACGGGTAACAGAGGTCGTCTTAAAGCCGTAGCTGTCGCGGGGTCTGTGGGTGTAATTGTCCTCGGTCTGCCGGACGTACTGCCGAGGATACCGCAGGCGCTGCAGCTCCTTGATGGGGTAGCTGCTGTAATTCGCCTCTATCGCAATCAGCGCCTTGTTATAGTAAACACCCAGACAATACATCTGCGCAGCGTATACATCCTCATCGAACTGATGCCGCAGTGTGCACACCTGCCGCCCGTTGGTGTTGTCGAGCACCTGCCCAACAAACCAGTCCGAGCCCTCGCCGGACGTATCCCCACCGATCACATACGGCACGCCCTCGCGCCTGTCCTGATAGATGGAGATGTAGCCGTCGTCAGCGTCCACCCACTTAATAGAACGATCATCAATCCGCACCTGATTAGATACCGCGTCAAACCGTGTCGAATATGCAAAGTATCCACGCTTAACCGGCTCCCGCAGCTCTGCCAGCCTGCCGTTGACCTTGGCCGCGTCAAATATGGTCTTACCGATAACGCCCCACTGCCCCAGACAATACACCTGGTAATAGTAAGGATCACTGTCCTTGTACCCCTCGAGCGTCCGCTTGTAGTCCTCGTCCAGCCATGCGTTATCCTTGTAGGTGGTTTTCAGCGTCACCGCCCGCTCATCCTTGTGATCAAAGAACCGCTTTTTGAGCCAGTGCAGCACGTTGATCGGGTTAAATGATAAGGTAATCTGTCCGTGTATCCGCTTGCCTCGCAAACGTATGTCAAGCTGGTTAAAGTCGGCTTCTGCAATCTCGCTTGCCTCCTCAATCCATATGTCGGTGAGTTCACCCTTGGGAAATGTAACAGACTTGATCTTCTCGGGATCGTCGAGCCCCTTAAAAATACAGGCGTTGCCGGTCAGCCTGCATACAATCTTAAGGTCGGTAACATCAAACAGGCTATGCAAGCCCCAGCCGTTAATGACCTGCTGCAGCAGTGCAAACGTACTCGTTCGGTTTGTGTCGCCAACCTTGCGGACCACAAGCACATTGCACAGCGGCTTGCTCATCATGCGGACAACCAGCCGTTGCGCTGCAAATACAGACTTACCAGAGCCAGCGCCGCCATACAGCACAATATATCTGTGCTCGTCATCGTCCAGCAGCGGCAGATACGCCGCGTTGAATGCCCGCTTGGGGATATTAACTTGCACCCGCCGCACCTCCTAATTGTACAAAATGCGTATTTTGCATAATAAGCAACACCGTCCGTCTTGCTCTCTGGTATTTACCCCGAGAAATCCGGCACTCAGCCCCACGAAAACCCTTAATTTTGCAAGTCGCAAAGTCTAATCCTGCATATCAGGGTAAAAAAACAGACCTGCACCGCCCGAAAGCGGCTGCAAGCCGTTACTCTGTATCATTCATTTCGTCATCATCCAGCAGCTTAACCGTGATCGTCTGCGCTCCTACGATTTCCCGGCGCTCAATAAATGCGCCGATACTCCGTGCGCGCAGCTCAGACGCTTTCAGACGGTCTTTTATGTCCGCCTTATCATTACGCATGGTATCGCTCCAAAACGCGTTAATCTCCTGCATATCCGCTACACGGTCACGATCTAAAAGCTCGTCACGGTCTGAAATGTACTGGTTAAGTTTGGTTAGGTTTTGCGCTCCAATTACTTTGGCGTTATCAGGCTTGTAACCGGCAAGCCGTGCCGCCTCTGTAGCTGTCTTGCCTTGCTTGTAATAATCAATCCATGCCCGCTGTTTTGCGGTCAGCTTGCCCATACTTTCACCCCTTACTTATATATAGGCAGACAAAAGCCGCCCCGGTTACTTGGAGCGGCTTTTGTCTGCCTACATTGTTTACTTGTCCATGTCTGCCGTTATCAGCTTATAGACATAGCTGTTCAGGCTCTCGCCCTTGCTGGCTGCGTACTCCTTAATACGTTCGCGCTCGCCCTTGGGCACTACAATATTAAGCCGATCATATGCTTTCGCGTTGTACTTATTGCTCGCCCGCGTGCGTGCGTTTGGCTCAACTGCCATGGTATCACCTCCCTGTTATAGTGTACCACAGCCGTTATCATTGCTCAATTATACAATTCCACTAAATATCATTGCTCAATTATGTTTACTTTGCCTATTGTTTATCATTACTCAATGATATATACTGTAATCACAACAAAGGAAAACACAAACCACCGAAAACAAAATGGAGGAATAGAAAATGACTAAGAACTTTGAAGCACGCGTACTGAGAGAGATCATCGTAGAGACCCGTAAATATCGTTACATCGAGCATAACGGCAGCATCTACCGCATCGAGCTTGACAAGCTGGACACCACCGCAGCGCTGCATGATTGGCAGCTCATCAAGTAATCACCAAATCCCCTGATGAGTCTTTGAAAATTAAGACGAAACCCCGCAAGGGGTCGGGATAACCCGAAACACCGAAACACAAAACAGGAGGTACACACCATGTTAAACACTAAGACCCTTACCGAGAAGAAAACCGCAGCGCTCACCATCTACAAGGCAGCCAAAGCCGCTTACCTTGCAGACCAGAGCAAGGATAACTGGATCACATTCTGCGACGCTCGCCGCACCTGCATGTTACTCGGTGTACGCATTTAAGGAGGTAATCACAATGGCCATCATCAACAAGACTTTCGCAATCGGCGACACCTACCGCGGCACTCGCGGCGATCTCTTTACCGTAACCGCCACCGGCACACGCAAGATCAGCGGCACGCGCCGCACGAGCACCGCAACCGTCACCCTCACGCACGAGAGCGGCAAGGCTTACGAGCTCGACCTCTCCCACGCGCAGCGCCTCTTGCTCACCAAGTGCTAAAGGTTCTCGCGGGTTCACCCTTAAAGCCCGCAGCCATAAATCTTAATTTGGAGGTACACACCATGAAAACCAATTACCCAATCCTCACCAAGCAGAACGCAGTCATCGGCAACAAGTACGCATCCGCAGGCGATGGTTATATCACCCTTAATCGTATCTACCGCATCACCGAGCAGCAAGCTGCCGAAAACTGGCTTTCCTGTCTCGATCGTTACGAGGCCGTCACCAACAAAGGCGATACTCTCAACGCCGCATTTCCTGATAGCGACCTATTCGACTTTAACCGCTGGAACTAACCAACCACCCGCCCCGGAGGTCACGAGGGCAGAAAGGAAAACCATCGTGACTAAGCTAATCGCCATTATCGCCGCCCTGCTGCAGATCGTACCGGCCACCCGCACCATATCCGGCGAGGTGTACCGCATCGACTACCCGACCGACACGCAGGACGCGCCCATTGTTACCATCGTCACCGAGGACGGCAACGAGTGGATCACAGATGACTACATCGCACCGCGTCACACGCCACTGCAGATCACATTCAGCACCAACAGCACCGAGGACGTAACCGATGACGAGATCATCTCCATCGCATCCACTTGGACGCGTTAAGCATGGGAGCCTCACCGCTCCCTCTCATTCTCCCGCCCGGCTCACGCACCCGCGGCGGAACATATCGAAAAGACTTTCACGCAAAAGTATTAACTTTCGCATGAAAGTATTGACTTTCGCATAAAAGTTCGCTATACTATAAATACAGAAAGAGATAAGAAACAAAGCAGGAGGCAATTATTATGTTAGCTATCATCACCTTATTCTGTCAGCCATCCGAACGCCTCAACGAAGCAAAATCCACGCCGAACTATCCCGTCAAGGAGTATGACGCATTTGCCGTTACGGATGGCGTGGAATCCGATCGCCAGATTGGCAAGCTCGGTTGGGACACATACGGCAGCTATATCGCCCTGCGTCGTGTGCTTATCGAGGTTCCGGAAGGTGTGCATTACGGCCACTGTGATTTCAACGGCTACCGCAACACAACACCGGCATTCTACGGTGACTACGACGCGCACGACGGTAATATTTGCATGGTGCCTGTCACTGTTGGTACGCCGTCCAGCCTGCGCGAGCACGGCGAAAACCTCGAAGCCGCATTCGATTCCGCGATTGATTCCGGTATCTTTTTCTCCATCCCGAACGAGGACGGCGGCCGACGCACGGAACGCGCCCATGTTTACAAGGTCGGCGATGTCATGGATAAGGCACACGGGGACAAATGGCCGAAAGGCAAAATCTCCGTTGCCGATATCCGCGAAGCCGCAGGTTTAACCCAGCAGCAGCTTGCAGACGTGACCGGCATTCCGCTGCAAGGTTTGCAGCAGATCGAAACCGGTAAGATAACCGCCTACGAAGCAGGCGAGAATTACCGCGAGAAGATCACCGAAGCGCTGAACTTTTACGACTATCAGAGTATTTTCTAATCTCGAAAGGAGCACCCAACAATGAATAAAGTAATCCGTGGCAAGCGCTACAACACAGAGACCGCCAAGTTAGTCGGCACCTGGGAAGCCAACGAGCCGGAAAACTCGGATTTCTGGGAGAAGGAAGAACTCTACCAGAAGCGAAGCGGCGAATTCTTTCTTATCGGTCAAGGCGGCGCACAAACGCAGTATGCACGTTTTTCTATGAGCGGCGAAAGCAAGCCGGGCATTGAACTCCGTCCGATCGAGCCGGAAGAAGCGTCTGACTGGGCCGAGGAACATCTCACGGCCGATGAGTACGAAGCACTTTTCGGACCGGTTGCCGAGGACGGCAGCCGTGGCCGCATTACTCTAACGCTGCTCAACTCCACCATTGACACCGTGCGCCGTGAAGCACAGCGCCGAAAAATGAATTTTAATGAGTACCTCGAAAAACTCATTGCACAGCAGATGAAGGAGGAACAGAAATGAAAGTGCAGCTTTTTTCCACGCCTTCCGGCTATCCCGCGTATTATCTCCGCTTGAAAGATGGCGTTTACGATCGAGTGAACGCATTTCCCGCTCCTTGTACCGCGCCGGGGACGCCGATTGACCAGCGATATGCACGCGCAATCGACAAAGACAGATATTTTCCTGTTATCACCTCAGCGCATGACGGATATATCTTTTTCGGTCTGCCGGAAGGCGCCGAGGTTTACACGATTGCCGAGGTAGCCGCCATCGACCACCCGAACCGCGCCAAAGAATAAAATGCTTTGTTTCTCCATGACAAACCCCGCTCACCAAAGCCATAAGGTGAGCGGGGTTTCCCATTATACGACTGTTTCGGTCTTGCAGGACTCGCACCCGCTAATAGCCACTATGCAAACCGGTATACCTCCGCAGGGAGGTATGGGCGCTATCGTCGCGTCTGTACGTCGGGCTTTTACCGAGGCTTGCGCCGCTGTCCAGAACGGTTGTATGAAATCCAGAGAGGTATTACCTCACTTTCGCAAGTTTACTTGTGTTTCCGTCCTGTGTGATTAGGTTGTTTATTGCAAGAGATAAACAGACTGGTGCTCTTTCGTGGCGTGTACTTAGCCACCCGAAAGCGCCGTATCGGCTTTGTAACTTTGTACCGGTTGTTTTGCTCTCGGCTCTCTCAGTCCGTGTGAGTGCTTATCCGGGCAGCACTCGCCCTCTCGATATAGGCTGTTCGGCGTCTCTGTCCGTCGTGTCACGCGTCTCTATCGGTGCGTAATCCGGCTGATTCCCTTGTTAGGTTACAGCGGGGAGCGACCCCGGTTGCGGCGTGCCTGCAAGCACCCGCTGAACTCTGCAAAGCCGTTGCAGCAGCTTCACAGGCGTTCGGAAACAGGCTCGTCTTTCCGAGCTGTCAGAATATTATCGTCCTCGTTGGAGGCGTTGTGCTCCCTCCGCCTCATGCAGCTTCGGGAACAGATTGACTTGCACGTTGTCCACCATGCAAGACTTGCAAAAGTCCGCCACGTTGCCCTTGGTTAATCCATACGTTACCCGTCCGACCTCACGCAGCCATCCGGGCATGTTTGCGGTGCCTGTTGCCCGCAGGCTCCGCATTCCATTCTCATTGTAGCATAAATGTTATTACTCCGTCACCCTCATGCAGGCTTTGGAGCATATCGGCGTGCCGCGCAAAAGACACGCCGAAAGAATAGAAAGGATAATCAATGCCTTCGTTCCGCGAAAGGCGCTCCGCCGCCCTCATGCAGACTTTGGAGCAGGTCAGCGGCAGGATTTCCCCACCGCTTAAAACGGGACTTTAGGTAGAAATGGAGGAACGAAACTCCGTGATTCTGCTCTTACGAGCTTTTATCACAATACTATTATAACACCAGTTTTTGTGGTATAGTGTGGTAAGTTTTCCACAGATTCATGCACAATCTGTTAATAACTTCTCCACTTCCCGCAGGGCGCGAACGTGCATCCGTCCGCGCACATGGTCCTCGTTATAGTGAATCTTTTCGGCAGTCTCTCTCCACGTTCTGCCGTTCACGTAATGTTCGATCAGCAGCGCCCGCAGCGCCGCATCCTGCACCTTAGCTGTTGTGCTGATGATCTCGGCTTTAATCAGCGCAAGCCGTTCCTGCTCTCTCTGTATCTTCTCGGACAGGGCAAGATATGCATCCGCCTTGTTTGCGGTCACGTCACCGCCGCCGCCCGGCGTGTCCTTGATGGTTGCCGTTGCGCTTGTCGCCCGCGTCCACGCCCTTACTCTTGCTTCCTCCAATGCCGAGATCGACTTTTCAAGGTCAATCCCTCGTCTGAGCCATTCCTTAGTCGTCGTGTGCCACTACCTCCTCCATGCCGTGCTGTGTATATCGCCTGCGTCGGCTGATCTTAGCCGCCTTGCGGACGCAACCCACACCCGGTTCACATCCGCGCGATTTCCCCGTTTGGCTTTTTCTATGTCACCCTGCGTCGCCGGTATTCGGTATGGGTTGACTTTCTTTTTCTTCGCCATTTCCGTACCTCCAATTTTCATACCGCCGCATCTCGTCCAGATACTGCCGCATCTCCGCGCTGTACTGCTTCACTCGTCCATCCGCTCCAACATATCAAGGTACTTTCTCGCCATCGCCGCCACCTGAATTGCCTCGCAAGCCGCAGCTTCGGCGTCCTGCTCAACGAAAGCCACATGTTGCGCCGTCGGGATTCCGTCACGGATACGGTGCCAGAGCTGCTTCATTGACATTTCGATACTGTCGCATTCTTCCCGCAGTTCCTCGGCTTCCTCCGTAATGATTGCCCATCCCTCGTGCTCCGAGTGGAACTGCGGGAAACGCTCATTTGCGCTTTCCAGTTCCTTTTCAACGAGCATCTTTACGTCTTCACTTACTGCATTCATTATTTTCTTCCTTTCAAACACAAATCATCGGCGGGTGCGGAATCTCCGTATCTACCGGTTTCCACAGGTGCAGGCAGTACGGATGGTTGTTGATGTACTCCGACTTAGGCGGGTGGAACTGCATAACGCGCTCATCCTCTCCGAAAAACATGTCCTTAATCGCACACATCTCGTCCCATGTCGGGCAGCACTTGCGCTGTGCAGAGCCGGGTGAAACGCTGACGTGCTCCCATCCCATGCCGTTGCTTGCGATCACCCGGAACGACTTGCCGCCGACATACACCTTGAAAACACCGTTTCCGCTGTCGCCGGTGCAGCCGTAAAACTCGCGTTCTCTGTCTTTCAGCCGGAACTTGTCCAGTTTGTGCAGGTCAATCATACAGGTTCACTCCCTCAATCTCCGCACGGATTTCCAGATCGTGCAGGTATTCACCCATGTGGCGCTTCTGCTGCTTTAACAGGTCGATGGAGCAGTTCGGCGTAAAGTTCAGCGTTCCGTCCTCGTACTTCGTCACCATGCGGTGCAGCTTTTCATACCGTTCCTTCGTCTCGCGGTACTCGCGCTTCATGCGCTCCTGCCATGTGTCCTGTACTGGTGTTGCACTGATTCCGGCATCCTCGCTCATTTTCTTTGCCAGCCGCAGTGCATCAGCGCACATCGCGCCGAATTGCTTGCTCACTTCAAACGCATTCACATTGCACGACAGCATATCCGCGTACTTAATAGCTTCATCAATCGTCATTCTTCATTCTCCTCATCGCTTTTGCCGTCCATGGTTCAAATGCCGTGATTTTATCGAGTAATCCGTGCGGATTCCCGTCAAAACAAATAGCTCGGTCGTCAATATACACAATCGCAGGCGGTTTTTCCTTCATTACATCGTCAACAACAATGTCGTGCTTGGCCAGATATTCCTTTACGGCCATAATGCCGTCTGGTGTATCGCAGCGGGTCGATACAACAACTACCCGGTACAATTTCCGAATGTCGTTAATTGCCTCTCTGATTCCCTGCACCGGTGGGTCGGGAATAACCGTTTTCCCCTTCCAACCGGAAGTATAACTGTGAATAACGCCGTCAAAATCAAATACAACAGTTGGTGTCATTTTTCTGTTCCTCCATAGTGTTCAACAATGAACCGGTTCGCCGTTGTTTCCGGCGCGGTTTTCCATGCAATCAAGCCGATCACGTTCGTGAGCAACATCACACCGACAAAAATCAATCCGCAGGCAGTGTATAAACCAAACACCGGTACCCCTTCGCTGTTGCATATGACACAAACCAAGAGGATAAAAATTGATAAACCTATCGCCAGTGCGCCCAAAATTACAAGCCATTGAAACTTGACCGATTCCCGCGCAATAACCTCCTGCACCAGTGTTTCCGGTGTAACGCCCATCTGAGCAGCGATTTCAGCAATGGTCATTCTTCCACCCTCTCATACGTTTCTTCAAAGATATTAGCCTTGCAGGGATAAAACTCACCGTTTTCATCCTTGATGATGTAGTCACCGGTTTCAGCGTATATCGTGCCCACAAAGCTGTCGATGAGTAATTGCCACGCCGTGATATGTCCTTCCGTGTCTTGCCGGGCAGGAGTAAAAAATGCATCGCGAGAGCAGAAAGTACGGATTTCCTCTCGGTTCTCGCCCGTCCACCGGACAGCCTCAACCACAATAGGCTTCTTTCTGTACTTCATTCCGTTACTCCCTCACATTCCGCCCCGCAAGCCGCATAGCCTGCAAGATCAATCCAACTGTCAGCCTTTTCGCCGCCTGCTGCAATGCGTGCAATCTTGAGCAGCGCCATCATTACAGCAACGTCCTTTGCCTCTACGCGCACGTTCACGCCCCTTGTGCAGGCTTTATTAAGATACGCCTCCCACAGCTCCGCAATCGCTTTGAAGTTATCCTCCGGTGTGCCGTAGTCCGTCTCGCGCTGTCCGCATACGCACTTCTCCGCCGCGTGCAGGATGTCCGCACGGGTCAGCCTGCGCTTCACGTCCTCGCCGTACTTCTCGACTACCTCGCGGATGTCGGGGGTGTCGTCAATCACTTCAAAGTCGAGTAAGTGCGCCACTTCCTTCGGATTTTCATTCGCGTATTCTTCGCAGCATTTCGTACCTCTCCTGCGATATAACACACAATTAAAGCAATACCGCTGTTTTTGGCAATGCTCACCGACCACCGACTCAATGCTGCCGTACACCTTGCCGTTTTTCTTGAATATCATCGTTTGTCCTCCTGCTCCATACGCTTAATAGCGTTTTGCACAACCGCTACAATCGAACAACACTCACCAATCGTGAGATACGGTGCGATATCTCGTACCGTTGCGATAAGGGCACGCGCCGCCGCCGGTTTAATTGGCCTGTCAAATACTTCATTGTTAATTTGAGCCATTGGTCGCCCTCCTGTTCCATGCTTCAATCACTTTTTCAACAGCGCTGGTTTTGTAGCATTCATTGTCCACCAAAATTTTTGAAGAAGCGCGACATTTAGTACAAAGCACTCTTACGCCGTCATTTACAAACAACCTCGCTTCTCCACCACAGAAAGGACAAGATTTAAGTTCAATCATTATCTGCGCCTCCGTCCATTTTCGCGCCACAGCAATCACAATACGCAGCGCGGAAATCATCCCATGTATGTTCTTCACCACAGCCGGAACAAATTTGCATTCCGTCTTGCTCAATCCAGTGAGCGCGCTTAACCAGCGCAACGTCGGCGGCAGGTGCTTTCAGAATAGCTTCAACGCAATCATCATATCCGCGCCGGTACATAGGCGAGACGTTGTATGATTCCATTGCTCTGAGCTGTGCAAGTAATACTTCTCTCGCAATGTATTCAGCCATTCCTATCCCCCCCTAATCTCAATTCTCCTAACTCTCGGTAAATCTCATCTCTCAGCTTCATTGCTTTCCTTTTGGAAACATCAACCGAGCAGCCTACGCCGTGCAGAATATACCGATTGCAATACTTGCACTTTTTCAGCCAGCACTCATCAACCGCCGGAATAATGCTTTCTCCGCTCGGCTCGTGGATGCCGTACCAACACTTTAGTCGCATTCGCGTTTCCTCCTCAACGCAATCATCAAATTGCAATACATAATCCCGGTCTTGGTAATGCGCGGGTCACTCGACCACCATTTATTCTGCGCCATACGCACGCTTGCGGCGCGTGTGATCGGATACAGATTATCCGGTGCAAAATTCTGCGTGTTCCCGTCCAGAAAGCAGATCATATGCCCTGCCGGAACACTACCGTGCGCATCTGTCCAGACCTTTTCCTGCAACGGTATCCAGTACGGTCTTGCGTAGCCAGAAATATGCGCGTCCACCGGCACTTCGCGCACCTTGATGTACGTTCCCGTCTGGCTTCGGCGCACCGTTCCTATCGGCAGTGCACGCGGCTGACCGTGCTTTGCAAACTGTCCGCTGTTCCTGCCGCGGTGGATTTTCATCTGCTTGGTACACTTATCCTGCACGCTGTGCTGCCGGAGCGCCGTGCCGAACCGCGCATTGAACCGCTGGGTCAGGTCGGCATAGCTGTCGCATACGCCGATCTGCTCCCGCAGAAACTGCTCCTGCTCCTGTGTGTATCTATGATGACGGCTCATCGAATCATCTTTTCGATGTTGCTGTTTACCAGTTTGCCCTCGCCCATCAGCTTCTCAGCACGCAGTACAATGTCTGCGTTGTTGATCATCTGTTTTGCAAGGCTCGCAATGGTCTGCGAAATCTCGGTTTCTTCCTTGCGCTGTGCAATATCCATATCCGGATTTTCCGCAATCTCAATGCGGCGGCCTAATACGTCCTGTAATTCAACTAATGTCATTATTCTGTTCCTCCCATGATTCCTCACAGACAATTAAAACTTTCATCGTCTGAACCTCATTCTCCGGTGCAGCGTTCAAAACTGCTTCCTCAACCATTCACACCACACCTTCCAATCCAATCTGTACCGTTTCCGGCTCTTTCAGCATCTTTTCCACCGCATCGCGGTAAAACTCCTTGCAGATTTCAAATCCGTAACTATCGCGCCCCAGCTCCCGCGACGCTCTGAGTGTCGAACCGCTTCCGGCGCATGGGTCAATCACCACATCGCCCGGGTCTGTGAAAATCTCAATCAGCTTTTTCAGCAGCTTCACCGGCTTCTGTGTCGGGTGCAGCTTTGGTACTTCTCTGCCGTCGCGTTCCCAGTCGATATGGTCAAACACCATCTTGCCGCTCCCGCGAACGACCTTGCCGTTCTCGTCATACCGCCTGCCGTTGTTGAACTTCGGCAGCTTGTCCCGGTACAGCACAACCGCAAACTCAGTTGCGCCTACAATCCGCATATTCGCTTTAAGCACCTGTGCGGAATACGGCTTCGTGAAAAACAGTGGATAGCTATTCTTGAACCCGTACCGTCTGCCATACTCCATCACCGTCTGCATCTGGTCGAACGCGCAGAATACGATCATCGCCGGTGCAGCGTTGCGTTCCTTTGGTTCTTTCTTCAAAAGCCGGTTGCAGAAGTGCATATATTCGGCAATCTTGAAATAGCCGTCCGTGCGGAAAAAGCTGCTTTTCGCCTTTGCACTTTCTCCGTTCTTGTTGTCGCCGCCTACATACCACATTGGATTGCTTCCGTATGCGTCCGCACCGATGTTATACGGAATATCCGCAATCACAAGCTGTGCTTTCGGAATTCCGTAACGCTTGTAGTTCTGGAAATTATCGCAGAACAACTCGCATTTAACCTGTTTCATCCTCATCCGCTCCCAAAATCTCAACCTCAACCCGCGGGTGTTTGGAATCCACCTCAAAGTGATCTTCAAACCCTCGGATATTCTTCCATCCGTCGTTGCTCAGATACCGCGCCTTGACCAGCGCGTCCTGAATAACCTTTCTGCCAAACGCGCAGATATTGTCCTTGTCCCGCCGTCGGTCTTTCTCATACCACCGGTAAATCATATACACCGGCTCCTGAAACTCCGCACCGCCAAGTTGCCGTGCCGCGTGCATCACAACGGTTTCGCACTGCTTTTTCAGCCGTGCCCCCTCCTGCCGGTGTCGTCTCTCTGCCTCGATCAGCTCATTCAGTCCCGGCAGCGGGCCTTTGATTACAAATTTCATCTTTCACCTCTGCTGGCTTTCACTCGTGCCGCCCACTCATTTTCCCAGTCACTGGCGGCGGGCGCACCGTTAAACATCGGCGCATCCGTTTTGGTTTTCTTCGGCTTGTCTTCGATTCTGTCCCAAACGACACCCTTCCAACCTTGCGACATACTCAGCCGGATAACCTCGGCTACTGCCTGTTCTCCGTGCTGCTTTACGCGGTTTTCAATCATCGTGAGAAGGTTTCTGAGACCAGTTGGCTCGTATGCATCCCTGCGCTCCTTCTTGTATCTAATCCAATCTTGAACCGCCGAACATACCGGCTCCGAAAATCGTTCCGTCAGGTCGAGTTTCTTATCGGCTTCTTGGGTCTTTGTTTTCGGCTTAGGCTTCGACGGACATTTTGCCGCTGTCGGCACTTCGTCCGGCGCACTTTGATACTCGTCATACTTGCTGACGGTAATCACGGTGTAGTGCCGATTGGTTTCCACCGTGATTTCGCCGGTCTTTTTCAGTTTACCGAGCGCCGTCCGTACCTGTTGCACAGACAGTCCGCTTTCCGCCGAGAGTGCCGCATAACTTGTTGCAAACGCACCGCGTGGTATTTCTATGCCCTGCCACTCGCAAGCCTTATAATTGGCTCTCAGCAGGATGTGAAGCCATAGCTTGCAGGTGGGGAGGTCTTTGTACCACCCCCACTCTGTAAGCGCACGGTGCAGCTTAATGTGCCCGTTCATCGTCCCTCACCTTGTCTTAAAACGGCAGCTCGTCGAATTCTTCATCCGTTGAGATAAAATCGCTTTCTTCCTGCTTCTGTGGCTTTCCCTCGCTCTTGCCGCCGCAGAAGTCGATGCTTTCGCACTGCACTTCCCAAGAGCGGCGCTTATTGCCGTTCTTGTCCTGCCAGTCACGGCTTTCCAAACGGCCGGAAACAATGCACATATCGCCCTTGTGGAACCATGTGCTTGCGTGCTCTGCCAGCTTGCCCCACAAGACAACGGAACAGAAGTCGCTCTGATATTCTCCGTTGTTATCCTTTCTGCTGCGTTGTACCGCAATCGTACCGCTTGCTACAGCCGTATTAGACTGCGTGTGTCTCAGCTCCAAATCCTTGGTAAGCCGTCCCTGTAAGATGATCTTATTCAGCATTTGCAAATCTCCTTCGTGATGTACGATTTCAGTTCTTCCGGCGTGTAATACACCCGAGCGCCGATACGCACGCAGCGGATATAACCCGCCTTGTGGATTTCGTCCAGTGTGTCCACGCTGATGTTCAGCGCATCCGCCGCTTCCTTGCGCGTAAGCAGTAACTTTTCCATTTATCGTCCCGTCCCTTTCGTATACTTCTGGTTTTCCTCACTCCACAGCGGATAGAGGCTTTGCAGGTACTCCCGCATTTCCCGCTTGATTTCCTTTCCGTCGCCCTGATCCATTTCCCGGTGACACTCCGGGCACAGCATCACAAGGTTTGTCGTGATACCCATGCCGCCGCGTGCTCTCGATACAAAATGGCACGCTTGCAGCACACCGCCTTTCCCGCAGTGGCGGCAAATGCCGCCGTCCCTCTCCCAGCATTCGCGCCATACCGCCGGACTGATGCCGGTAAACTTGGTCTGCCGTCTCATTCTTCCATGTCCTTTCTCGCCGCGCGTTCCAGTCTGCGCTTTGCCGTCCGGCGATTTGCTTTTTTCATCTTTGCCCAACCTCTGTGGTTATAAGCCCAGCACTCGTATTTGTGCGAAAATTCGCCGGGGTTTCTTGCAAATCTCTTGTAGTTTCTCCACTTCATACCCCGCGCTCCTCCGGCTTCCATTTACTCAGCCAACCAATCACCGTACTCTCCGGTTCGGTTTCAATACCCTGCTCCTTGCAGTCCTGCACGATCAGATTGATAAGCCGACCCATCTGTAAGGTGTTGTAAGTGCTCGACCCGTAGAAGCACATCAGATAACCGCCATTGCAATCCTGCGTTACCCATCCGAGGCCTTGCTTGCTCCACAGGTCAGCGATAAAGTCTCTCTGCTGACCGTTCACATACGGCACAAGTCGATAATTGTCCCCGATTTCGGGGATGAACTGCCGGTACACTTCCTCCCGCTTGATACCCAGCTTTGCAGCCAGCTTGCCCATGCAAGCCCACGCATAAGCGTTTGCCCGCCCTGAGCGCTTGTCATACCTGCGCTTCACCTCTGCGCAATATAACTTGCCCTCTTTCATCTGCTCGCACTCTACGCGCGCCATAGGCGCGTTCTTGATGTGCAGACACAGCCAGTTTCCGAGGTCATTGTGCACTACATGCGCACGATCGAATTCATGCGTCATTGCTCATCGCCTCAATCTGTTTCAGCTTGTCGTTCAACTCGATCAACGCGGCGTTCATCTTCACAATGTCGCCCGAATCCGCCTTGTAATGCTTTTCCCAAACAGCCTGTGCATTTTCCTTACTGCCCGTTACCTTAACAAGCAGTTTCTTGACCTCGTTTGCCTTGGCTCTAACAGCCTCCACAGCCGGGTTCTCTGTATGCTTGCTCTTCGGCGTTACCTCGTGCACCTCTGCGTCCGGGTCTTTCATTTCCTCGGTCGGAATGCAGAACACCTGAAAGCAGGCATACTTAAACGCAATGCTCATAGCCTTGTTGGTTGCCTTGTCGCCGCTGTCCATGCCCTCACCGATCACAACGCACTGCACACTGCTACCGTCCTTGGCGTAAAACGTGTACCGCACCGTGCAGACCGAGTAAATCAGATTTCCGCCTCGGTTTGTCTGTCGCTCCTCGCGCTTCTGGTCGATGATCTCCGGCACAACAAACAATCCGTGCTGCACCATAACCGGCTGCAAAGCGTTCATCACGTCGTCAACGCCGCGATACTTGAATCCCTGCTGTGCGTTTTTCTTTTCCTTGCCGATTACGCCAATATCGGACATAACGCCGATAATCGCCTGATAAATTTCTGCCATATCACTTCACCTGCAAATTCATGTTTTCCACCAGTTCCGCGCCCGGTACTGTCTCGCCCGCTTTCAGCAGCTTGCCGATTGCCGTCTTGTCCGGCTTGCGGTCGATAACCACCTTGCACAAATCGTCCGGCACCATTACGTCATTGGTAATGTTCACCTGCATACTCTTGCGGAACGACAGCGCAGCCTTCGACGTGCTGATCTTGTCTTTGCCTACAGCAAGCATACTGTCTGCAAGGTGCTGCTTCATGTACTCCATGCGCTTCTTGGTCGCATCCTCTCGCGCTTTGAGGTTGTCACGCTCGTTCTTGAGCGCCTTAACCTCCGCGTCAAGGTTCTTGATGGTGACGGCATACGCTTCGGCCTTGTCCTCAAACGCCGCGTCCAGACCGTCTACAGCCTCAAAGCCGCTGACCTCGCCGGTCTCAGGGTCTACCGTGATAGCCTGCATTGCAGTCGCAAATTCCTGCGTCAATTCGTATAAATTCATGGTTCGTCCTCCTGTTCAAAGTCCTGCACAGCAATCCGTAAATCAAGCAAGAAGTTCTTAATCTCGATGCTGAATAGGTGTTTGTAATCCTCCAGATACAACCCGATAGCTGTTTCCGCCTCGCGCATATCCTGCAGCTTGTTAAGCCTGTTCTGGTCTGCCCTCTCCGGCGGCTCTAACGCCCGCTCGGGGCAGCCGGAGATAGTATCACGCATTGCGCAGTGCCTCCAAAACATCCTCGTCACGCACGATTTTCGTTTTCCCGTCTTTCGTTTTCGCCCATGCTTCATCACCAATGCGGGTATAATATTCCTTCGCCCCAGTGATCTTTTTGTCTTCGACATTCATCAGCCAAACCGAAGCGGTATACCCCAGTGTAGAAACATTCATGTCGATTCCTGCATCCACTTCGCTGTTCTGCTTTTCAAGAACCAGATCAAGCAGGCTGTGAAACAGCTTCTTGTTCTTGTCTTTCATTATTCATCCACCTCTATAATCGCGCCGTTTTTCAGCATATAAAACGTATCCGCTTTGATGGTTTCTCCATCTACGCAAACAGCCTGAACGCCTAAAATGTGCATTTTTTCATCACGTTCCGTGAGCACCAGCCAACAGCCGACAGCGCCTTTCGCTTTGCTGCCATACCCGGTAACGACCGCAATGCTTTCCGCTCCTCCAACCGTGGCGGCGCTCTGGTAGCCCGTGTTTGTGGCGGCGCTCCAGTTGCCCGTGTTTGTGGCGGCGCTCTGGTCGCCCGTGTTTGTGGCGGCGCTCTGGTCGCCCG
>ERZ827516.460-NODE-460-length-44600-cov-12.220833_pt1 | contig 44600 bp, 40 predicted proteins | sample MGYA00519703_ERZ827516 | MGnify/ENA primary metagenome ERZ827516 (study PRJEB31778, sample SAMEA3449337) | human gut metagenome | biome: human gut; feature: human-associated habitat; material: faeces | place: United Kingdom | collected 2010/2012 ...
TGCCTTTGGTCTGGCAGACTGATTTAGGAGAATTACATGACATCGAGACGTGAATTAAAAAACTATGCGAAGCAGGCCATGTCAGGAAAATATGGGATACTGATCTTGGCATTTGTTGCAGTTCAGGCGCTGGCCCTGATCAGCAGCATGATATCTTCGGCTTTATTTCCGGGAGAGGAAACAATTGATATTGTGTTGTCGTATGCATTTACATTTATTCTGACTCTGCTGATCAATGTGGTAGCGGCAGGTATGAATTATATGTATCTGAATATTGCCAGAGGGAAAGCATATTCATTGAATGAGCTGTTTTATTTTTACAGACATCACCCGGACAGAGTGATCGTTGCCGGATTTTTTATGGCAGTACTGAATCTGCTTACCATGCTGCCCTATACGATTTACAGTAATGCGAATCTTCCGGGTGAAGATGCTTCTGTGGAGGTGCTGATCACCTGGCTGTATACAGGTGTTGTTCTGATGATCGTTGGAATGATTGTTTATCAGATTCTGGTTATTCCTCTGGAGATGACTTATTATATTCTGGCAGATAAGCCGGAATTGAAAAGTACAGAGGCTATGAAAGAGAGTCTGGAGATGATGCATGGAAACTTCGGAAGATATCTGATGCTGAAGATAAGCTTTATCCCATTGATGTTTCTTTCTGTTTTTACATTCTATATTGCACTCTTGTGGATATTTCCATATATGGCCATGACAGAAGTAATGTTCTATCGTGATCTGACAGGGGAGCTTAAAGTGCAGAAAGAGGAAGAAGAACGTGTGGCACGAGACTATGTGAATCCCATGTTTGACAGCTATTCACAGAACGAACAGCCACAGGAAGATCAGACGCATCCGCAGCAGTTCTGGAGTGTGACAGGTGATTCATCAGTGGCTTCGGATGAGAACAAAGAAGTGCAGAATAATGCAGCAAGTGAGAATACCCAGGATAGTTTGTATGGTTCTGTGGAAAATAATAGAACGACACAGGATAACCCATATGATTCTTCAGAGAGTAAAGAAGTACAGGACAGCCTGCAGAGTCAGACAATTCCGGAAGAGGAAGAAGATAACGAACCAAAACCATGGGATGAATACTTCAATAGCTTGAAATAAAATCATAATATGAAAGACCTTTAACTGACACAATGTAAAAATGTTGATAAAGGTCTTTTTTATTTTTATTAATTTGGTTTTACTGAATTTTCTCATTTATAATGGTGGAAAAAGCTTATACGTAAATGGTATAATAGGAATAATTGCTGGTAGCATAAATATATTTGAGGAAGGTTTTTACAATTATGAACACAAATGAAATCAGTGGAAAACGTCAGATGGAGTTTCTGGCGGAGTTTGATTATATCAGAGAGGCAGGAACTGTAGGAGAGGAAAAAGCAGCAACGATTATTCAGGAAACATTGAATAGTTTTGGTGTGGAGAACCATCTGGAAGAGTTTTGTTTTGAAACTTTTCAGGTAAAAAAGGCGAAGCTTACGATAACGGAACCATATGCAAAAGAATACATCGTAACCGGATATGGAAGATGTGCCAATACAGATGAGAATGGACGGAATGAATCTTTTTTGTATGTGGAGAATGCTGATGAGATCAGCCTCGCAAATGCCAGAGGAAAAATTGTTATGGTAAATGACCCGGTAAGAAAGGAACTGTACCAGAAACTGGTGAAAGCAGGTGTAGCCGGTTTTATCAGTATTGCCGGTTCCCCATTGGACGAGGGCGTAGATTTGACACCGCGTGCATACAGCTTACCGAAGAATCTGCCAGGTGAAGAGAAAAAAGCAGCCGGGATAGAAGCGGCAAATTACGATAACAGAATTCCGGGTGTAAGCATTCATTATAAAGATGCTGTCGAACTAGTGACAAGAGGGGCAGCTAAGGCTTGCCTGTCCGTAGAACAGGAGACAGTGACACGTACATCCCGAAATGTAGTGGCACGAATCAAAGGAACAGATAAAGCAGAGGAGATCCTGACTCTTACTGCACACTATGATTCAGTACCGGAGGGACCTGGTGCTTACGATAATATGTCCGGTGCCGCGATCATCATGGAACTTTGCAGATATTTCAAAGAACACAGACCACGCAGAACAATGGAATTCGTATGGTTTGGTGCAGAAGAGAAAGGTCTGCTTGGAAGTCGGAACTATATTAAAGAACATGAAACAGAACTTCCGGCTCATCGTTTCAATATGAATGTAGACCTCGCAGGACAGCTTGTGGGCGGAACGGTTGTAGGAGTGACAGGTGATGCGTCAATCTGCAATATGATCACATATATGGCTCATGAGACAGGAATCGGCATGTCTACAAAGAATCAGATCTGGGGAAGCGATTCTAACACCTTTGCGTGGAAAGGTATTCCGGCTATGACATTAAACAGGGATGGATTTGGCATGCATACACGTCATGATACCATTGCACTGCTGTCGGACTGGTCGTTGGAGAGAAGCGCGATTTTATTGGGGCATATCGCGGACAGACTGGGAAACATCGAAATTTTTCCGTTTGAACGGAAAGTGCCGGAAGAGTTTATCAGACAACTGGATGAATATTTTGGCTAATGTTATTCCGGCAGTATGTATCATATTGGCAGAATCAATCCCACACTTGACAAATGAACGCCAGATTGATACCCTATCACAAGAGCGTTTTTTATGCTATAGAAGAAAAACAATGTGGATGCAAGGGTCGATTACACGTATCTGCATTCTGAAAAGCAACAAGAGGAGATAAAAAATTAATGGATATTATTCAGGTAATCACACAGGAATTGAAAGTGGAGAAATGGCAGGTAGAAGCCGCAGTCAAATTAATTGACGAAGGCAACACCATCCCATTCATTTCCCGATACAGAAAAGAAGCAACAGGTTCCCTTAATGATGAGCAGCTTCGTACACTCTTTGAGAGACTGACGTATCTGAGAAATCTGGAAGATAAGAAGAATCAGGTATTAAAGAGCATCGAAGACCAGGGCAAGCTGACTGAGGAACTGAAGAAACAGATTCTGGATGCCCAGACACTGGTTGTAGTAGAGGACTTATACAGACCATATCGCCCGAAACGTCGTACCCGTGCGACAATTGCCAAAGAGAAAGGGCTGGAACCACTGGCAGATATCATTCTTCTGCAGATGACAGACAAGCCGGTAGAAGAGGAAGCCAGGGCGTATGTCTCCGAAGAAAAGGGTGTTAAGAATGTTGCAGAAGCATTGAACGGAGCTAAAGATATTATTGCAGAGCGTATTTCCGATGAAGCAGACTATCGTATCTACATCCGTAACCTGACAACAAAGAACGGAAGTATTTCTTCCACAGCAAAGAATGCGGAAACTCAGTCTGTATATGAGATGTATTATGAATTCGAGGAGCCGGTCAGGAAACTGGCAGGACACCGTATTCTTGCGTTAAATCGTGGTGAGAAAGAGAAATTTATCACTGTTAAAGTAAATGCACCGGAGGAAGACATCCTTCGTTATTTGAATAAGAGAGTGATCAAAAAAGACAACCCGAATACAACTCCGATTCTGAAAGCAGTTGTAGAAGACAGTTACAAACGTCTGATCGGACCGGCTATCGAGCGAGAAATCCGCAGTGACCTTACTGATAAGGCAGAAGACGGCGCGATCCATGTATTCGGCAAGAATCTGGAACAGCTTCTGATGCAGCCTCCAATCGCAGGCAAAGTCGTACTTGGATGGGACCCTGCGTTCCGTACAGGCTGTAAGCTGGCAGTTGTAGATGCAACAGGTAAAGTTCTGGATACAACAGTTGTTTATCCCACAGCTCCGACTACTGAGAAAAAGATCCGTGCTGCCAAGGATACAGTGGAAGGTATGATCGAAAAATACGGTGTATCCCTTATTTCAGTAGGAAACGGTACAGCATGTCGTGAATCCGAGCAGGTGATCGTAGATATGCTCAAAGAAATCCCGGAAAAAAAGGTGCAGTATGTTATCACAAATGAGGCAGGAGCATCTGTGTATTCTGCAAGCAAACTGGCTACAGAGGAATTCCCGAATTTTGATGTAGGACAGAGAAGTGCGGCTTCCATTGCAAGACGTGTACAGGATCCGCTTGCAGAACTGGTTAAGATCGATCCGAAATCTATCGGTGTGGGTCAGTATCAGCATGATATGAACCAGAAGAAACTGGATGAAGCATTAAGCGGCGTTGTAGAAGACAGCGTAAATAAAGTTGGTGTAGATTTAAATACAGCATCTGCATCTCTGCTTGAGTATATTTCCGGTATCAGCAAAGCAATTGCCAAAAATATCGTAGCTTACAGAGAAGAGAACGGTCAGTTTACAGACAGAAAAGAACTTCTCAAAGTAGCGAAATTAGGACCGAAGGCATTTGAACAGTGTGCAGGTTTCATGCGTATTTCAGGTGGAAAGAATCCTCTGGATGCAACAAGTGTACATCCTGAGAGCTATGAAGCAGCATCTGCACTTCTTTCAAAACTTGGATATAAGCCAAATGATGTTGTGGCAGGAAATCTCCTTGGACTTTCCCTGCAGGTAAAAGACTATAAGAAGATGGCAGCAGAACTGGGAATCGGTGAGATCACACTTCGTGATATTGTAAAGGAACTGGAGAAACCGGCAAGAGATCCTCGTGATGACATGCCGAAACCGATCCTTCGTTCAGACGTTCTTGAAATGAAAGATCTGAAAGAAGGAATGGTGCTGAAGGGAACTGTCCGTAATGTTATTGATTTCGGTGCATTTGTAGATATCGGTGTACATCAGGACGGTCTGGTGCACATTTCCGAGATGACAGAGAGATTTATCAAACATCCTCTGGAAGCGGTGAGTGTAGGGGATATCGTAGATGTAAGAGTAATCGGAGTTGATATGAAGAAAAAACGTATCAGCTTATCCATGAAAGGATTAAATAAATAACATCAATAAAACAGGGATTACCACTGCAGACCGGATATCTGCAGGAGTGATCCCTGTTTTTGGGGGTACTGCTGTCTGCAGTAACAGTTATTCTGTTTCCCGGTGTGATGTGAGGTGTTCTTCAAGGCTGCGTGCTGCAATGCTCTGTGGCCTTTTTACATTGCGGATCAGACAGATCTTTCGTTCAGGAAGAGGCTCTTCAATGGGAATCTGGACGATTTTCCCCTGAGCAATATGTTCAGCAGCAAGCTCTTCAGGGAAGAATCCGATTCCCAGGTTGTGCTGCACCATAGGGAAGATCTGGTCAGTAGTTGCCACTTCCATATCAGGTGAGAAGGGAAGGTTATGGCGCATAAAATACTGTGTATATAATTCTCTTGTACTGCTTCCGGGAGCAATCCCGATCAGAGGGATATCCTGCAGATCCTGAAGACAGTGTTTGTTGGAAGCTGTTTCCGCATATTCCTCTCCACCTATAAGGATCTCGCGGAAAGAATAGAGGGGAATTCTCTGAAGTGGTTTTTTCAGAGCGACAGGTGTGGTAACTACTGCAAAGTCTACCAGACCGTTTTCCAGTGCCTGAACTGCCTGTGGTGTGGAATGATTAGAAATCCTCAGCTTCACATGTGGATAACGGTGATGAAAGACTTCCAGTTCGTTCAGCAGGAATAAACGCAGTGCGATTTCACTGGCACCAATATTTACAAGTCCGCTTTCCAGACCTTTATCTTTGAGAAGTTCATTTTCTCCTGATACAAGCTGTTCTATTGCAATTGATACATGTTCAAAAAGTCTTTCTCCTTCAATGGTCAGCTGTACTCCGCGATTGGAACGGATAAAAAGTTTACATCCCAGCTCATTCTCCAGAATATTCATACACCGGGTAATGTTAGGCTGATTGTTTCCCATAACGTCGGCTGCTTTGGAAAAACTCTTATACTGGGCAACATAGTAAAAAATACGATAATAATCAAGAATCATGATACAGTCGGCTCCTTATGCTATATAAAAATAGAATATCTGATATAGAAAAATAACGTTTGTATATCAATGTGTGAATCAGTATAATACGACTGGGTCAAAAAATCAATATAAAAGTCCTGACAATAGGACGGAGACCAAAAGGGAAGGGAGATTACCGAATATGACAACAGCAAATAAGACAATTAAGATTAATGACGTAGAGGCAGCAAAGAAACTGGTCTGTGCGGCAGTCAGATGTCCATTTGATATTGACATTGTATCTAAAGGAAAAATTTTTATTGATGCCAAATCTATTCTCGGAGTATTAAGCCTTGATGTGGAAGAACCTCTGGAACTTAAATATGATGGTTATGATGAGGATTTTGAATCAGTGATCGCAGGTCTGGCATGTTAAGATTAAAGAAAGGAATTCGCAGGTGCAGATGACATCTACAAATCTTCTATATATTTATGTGATTATCATTAATGTAGTCACATTTTTTATCTATGGCTTGGATAAAAGCAGGGCAAAAGCCGGACAGTGGCGCATACCGGAAGCGCAGCTGATATTTCTGGCGGTGATCGGAGGGTCGGTGGGAGCTCTGGCCGGTATGAAGGTATTTCATCATAAAACAAGAAAGCCGAAATTTAAGACAGGAGTTCCGGCGATACTGATTATTCAACTAATTATTTATTTTCTGTTTTCGGGAAATGAGGGGATTATTCTGCGCTTATAGCAATTCTTATAAATAACGCATATTGATTTTAGCTCATCAGAGCGTGAAATCCTGTGTCAGTAAAGCGGATATATTGTCCGCTTTCTTTTTTTGCCCGAATAAAATTGATTGTTACAGAGAATGAGGTATGTTATGCTACTCTTATATGAGAATTGCGGGATCTGCAAAGCAGCGGAGTAATTCGTAGATACCAAGTCAGGGGAAAGACATCTTTTAACCCTGATATTATATGAAAAGCTGCCTGTTAAATGAAAGAAGGGCAGAAAAATAATACATGACAAAAATATAAGAGAGCAGGTGAAAAATATTGGAACAGGAAATTCAGGAGGCAAAAAGTTTATATTACAGCTATAAGCAGTATTTTTCAGACTATCTTCCGGCTTTGACGAAACTGGGGTTGAAAGTAGTAATGGCATTGCTGGTATTTGTGGGCGGGCGCAAAGTGATCCAGTGGTTTGTTTCTTTCATAAAGAAGTCCATGGAGCGTGCGTCTGTAGACAAAGGTGTGATCCAGTTTACAGGGTCGCTGTTGAGAATTGTACTTTACATTTTGCTGGTATTTAGTATTGCCACTCATTTTGGGGTAAGGGAATCCTCTATTGCAGCACTGCTTGGTACTGCCGGTGTAACGGTAGGTCTTGCATTGCAGGGTGGCCTTGCAAATATCGCAGGCGGGATCATGCTTCTGATCTTCAAACCATTTCAGGTGGGGGATTATATCATTATCGCACAGCAGAATGGGTGCGAAGGAACTGTATACAAAATAGAAATCTGTTATACAACTCTGATTTCCATAGATAACAAACACATTGTAATCCCAAATGGAACGCTGTCCGGCAGCATTATTACAAATGTAACTGCCAGAGATCTTCGTAAGCTGGAGATCAAAGTAGGAATTTCTTATGATTCAGACATTAAGAAAGCAAAAGCAATCCTGGAAGAAATCCTTCATAATGATGAAGATACGAAAGACGACCAGGGAATGGTGGTGTTTGTAGATGAGCTTGGAGAGAGCGCAGTGGTCATGGGCCTGCGTGTGTGGGTGGCTACGGAGAAATACTGGCCTGCCAGATGGCGGCTTAATGAACTGATCAAAGAAGCATTTGATGCAAACGGAATTGAAATCCCGTACAATCAGCTACAGGTTCATGTAAAGAAACAGATATGATAACAACATAAGTCCTCTGAACCAACTATAAGGTTTAGAGGACTTATTGTTTGTACAGATTATAGCCAAATAATACCAAACAAGAATAAATAATCCTTGATCCATAGTGATTTATACCAATTTCATTGTCAGATATTGGTATAATACCACCAAAATAATATAAAATACGACAAAATAATTGACAATGCGACAACAGATTGCTATACTGGAGTCAAGTTAAACAACAAAGTGTTTTTATGAAGATGCAAAGGCGCATGTAAGTAAATGGATTGCTGCACGATTTTTATACATTGCAAAGACGCAAAAATATAAAAACACTTTTTTTGTACCCAAAATTAACTTCGTGATTGTAACTAAGTAACAATGTACAGAAAGAAAAGGAGAGAAAACTATGAAAATGTACAAAAAAGTTATGGCAGCAGCTCTTGCAGGAGTAATGACAGTTTCCATGTCCGCTACAGCATTTGCAGCAGATGATGACGGCTATATTCTCAAAGCCACAAATGAAGATTCCAAATCATCCGACAATGATCTGGTGATCGCAATCGAAGGAAGCGTAAGCTCCATGGACCCGGCAAACATTCCGGATACAAACGCAATCTCTGCTACACGTGGTGTATACGAGACACTGGTTTCTTTTGATGAGAACCAGGAATTAACAGGCAAACTTGCTGAATCATGGGAAGTTTCCGATGACTCTCTTACTTATACTTTCAAACTTCGTCAGGGCGTTAAATTCCAGGACGGAACAGACTTCAATGCAGCAGCAGTTAAAGCAAACTACGATCGTGTAGTTAACAAAGACAACAATCTTCGTCAGAGAAGAACATTTATCGTAACTAACGAAGACGGATCTGAAACACCTCGTGTAGACAGCATTGAAACACCGGATGATTACACACTGGTTATCAAACTGACACAGGCATGGGCACCATTTATCAACCGTCTGACACAGTTCTGTATCATCAGCCCTGCAGCTCTTGAAGAGTATGGCAATGATATCATGAACCATCCATGCGGAACCGGCCCATATGTATGTACAGAATGGGAAGAGGGAGACCACACAAGCTTTAAGCGCAATGATGATTACTGGGGAGACAAACCGGGCGTTGACACTGTAACAATCAAAGAGGTTCCGGAAGCAGGTGCACGTACAGCTATGCTTCAGACAGGTGAAGCAGATTTCATCTATCCTACACCGTCTGACCAGATTGAAGCAATCAAAGGAACAGACGATGTAAACATCCTTACAACAGACTCCAACATCATGAGATATGTAACTCTGAACATGGATCTGGAACAGCTTTCTGATGTAAAAGTACGTCAGGCTATGAACTATGCGATCGACAAAGATGCATACATCCAGTTAATGTATTCCGGATACGGAAAACCGGCTACATCTGTAGTTCCATCTATCATCGGCGGATATGAAGAGCAGGAAGCTTACACATATGATGTAGACAAAGCAAAAGAACTTATGAAAGAAGCCGGATACGAAGACGGATTCAAACTTACTCTGTGGGGTGATAACACAACACAGGAAATCAAAGGTATGACATTTATTTCCCAGCAGCTTGCTCAGATCGGTATCGAAGTTGACGTTCAGCCAATGGAGCCTGCAACTGTAAGTGACAAGATTTATGTTGACAAAGAAGATGCCGAGATCAATATGTGGTATGTAAACTGGTCTGCATCTGACTTCACAATGGATGGTTCTTTACGTTCCCTGCTTTACAGCACAATGTGCCCTCCTACAAGTGCAAATACAGCATACTTCAACGATGCTGATTTTGATAAAGATATGGACGAAGGTCTTGCAACAGCTAACGAAGAAGAGCAGGCTAAATACTACGGCGATGCTCAGAAGATCGCATGGGAAGCATGCCCGTGGTTATTCCTTGGCAATGACCAGATCATCTATTCTACAAAATCTTATCTGTCTGGCGTATATGTATCTCCGGATGGAGCATTTAACTTCGCAAATGCAACTTTAGCACAGTAGTAATTTGTTTGAGAACAGGCTGCGAAGAACATAAATCTGGCTGCCTGATCTGAAATTGCAGCAATTCCATAAAAATACTGCTGATTCAGCAGTGTGAATACAGGACAAGGATGTTCAAACCGGAGAACTGCCATAAGATTCACTATGGCAGTTCTCCGACTATAAAGCATCAATATAAACAACAGGTAAGAAAATGATAAGGAGGAAAAATATGGGACGTTATTTAGGTAAACGTTTGGCAAGCACAATCCCGCTGCTTCTGGTTATCTCATTCGTAGTATTTATGTTTATCCATATGATTCCAGGCGATCCGGCAAGACTGGTAGCCGGTCAGGATGCAACAAAGGAAGATGTGGCAGTTGTACGTGAACAGCTGGGACTGGATGAGCCATTACTTGTACAGTATGGTAAATATATGAAAGGTCTTTTTACAGGAGATCTGGGAAGCTCTATCAAAAACGGTAAAACCGTAGCAGAGACAATCGCACCAAGACTGAAACCAACTATCATGCTGACATTCTCATCCATGATATGGGCTGCGATCATCGGTATTGCAATCGGTATTATCGCTGCCGTATTTCATGGCAGAATTCTTGATTATGTAGGTATGATCATAGCAATCGCAGGTATATCTGTTCCAAGTTTCTGGTTAGGTCTGGAATTAATCCAGCTTTTCTCAGTAAGCCTGGGATGGCTTCCGACCAGTGGACTGGAAACCTGGAAGAGCTATATTCTTCCATCACTTACAATGGGAGCAGGAATCATGGCTGTACTTGCCAGATTCTCCAGATCTTCCATGCTTGAGACCATGCGTGAGGACTATGTGCGTACCGCACGTGCCAAAGGTCTTTCTGAATCACTGGTTGTTATGCGCCATGCATTTAAGAACTCTCTGATTGAGATCGTAACAGTAGCCGGACTTCAGATCGGTGGTCTCCTTTCCGGATCTGTTATGGCAGAGACAGTATTCTCCATTCCCGGACTTGGACGTCTTCTGGTAGACTCCATCCAGATGAGAGATTACAAAGTTGTTCAGGCATTACTTCTGTTTTTTGCTACAGAATATATCCTGATCAACCTGATCGTAGATGTTCTTTATGGCGTGATTAACCCAAGAGTACGTTATGAATAGAGGAGGAGAGAAGATGGCAGATAAGAACACAACATCAAACATTAACCTTGCTGCTGCCGAAGAACTCCCTAAGGCACAGAGCAAGTTCAAAGAATTTGTCAAGAAATTCATGAAGAGAAAAACAGCAGTGATTTCTCTGGCATTTATAGTTTTTATTATCTTAATGGCAATCATCGGACCGTATGTAGTTCCGTATGATCCGCAGGCACCGGATTACACAGCTATGATGCAGGGGCCAAGCGCAGCCCATATCTGGGGAACCAATGAATACGGACAGGATGTTTTCTCCCGTCTGATGGTTGGTACCAGACTTTCTCTTACATGCGCGCTGACAGCGACGATCATCGGTACGGCTATCGGTGTTGTTCTCGGACTGATCGCAGGTTTCTACGGCGGAATTATCGATTCCCTGATTATGAGATGCTGTGACGTACTTTTCGCTTTTCCTGATATCCTGCTGGCTATCGCAGTCGTTGCCATCATCGGACAGGGAATGGTAAATGTTATGATCGCGGTTGCGGTATTTACAGTGCCGTCCTTCGCACGAATCATACGAAGCGCGACGATTTCCGTAAAGCAGGCTCCTTATGTAGAGGTTGCCCGTTCCCTGGGATGCTCAAACACAAGAATCCTGTTTGTACATATTTTCCCTGGTACGATTCAGTCCATGATCGTTAACTTTACCATGCGTGTAGGTACTGCGATCCTTGCTGCATCATCCTTAAGCTTCCTGGGATTCGGTGCAAACGTTACAGAGCCTGACTGGGGTTCCATGCTTTCCACAGGACGTAACTATCTGAACACAGCTCCTCACATGGTACTGTTCCCTGGTATTCTGATCTTCCTTACAGTTCTGGCATTCAACCTGCTGGGCGACGGTCTCAGAGATACCCTGGATCCAAAGATGAACTAGGAGGAAGAAACCATGGCAGAAAAATTATTAGAAGTAAAGAACCTCCGTACGGAGTTTAAAAGAGATAAAACATGGGTGACAGCAGTTAATAATGTAAGTTTCTCCATTCAGCCGGGTGAGATTCTTGGTCTGGTAGGAGAGTCCGGATGCGGTAAATCCGTAACTTCCCTCTCCATTATGAAACTTCTGGCACGCAACAGTAAGATTTCCAACGGTGAGATCCTGCTTAACGGCAAGGATCTTCTCAAAGAAGATAAAAAAGGCATGAGAAAGATCAGAGGACGTGAAGTTGCCATGATCTTTCAGGAGCCGATGAACTCTCTGAACCCATGTATGAGAATTGAGAAACAGTTGACAGAAGCAATCCTGCTCCATAACAATTTTTCAAAAGAAGAAGCGCACAACAGAGCATTCGAAGTACTGAAATCAGTAGGTATCCCTGAACCGGATATGACATTAAAGAGTTATCCGCACCAGCTTTCCGGCGGTATGTGCCAGCGTGTTATGATCGCGATGGCAATGTCCTGTGAGCCGGAGCTTCTGATCGCAGATGAGCCGACGACAGCGCTTGACGTTACCATTCAGGCTCAGATTCTCGAACTGATGGAGGACATCAGGGCAAAGAAAAACACAGGTATTCTGATGATCACACATGACCTTGGTGTTGTGGCAGAAATGTGTTCCAGAGTTGTTGTTATGTATGCAGGTCGAATCGTAGAAGAAGCGCCTGTGCAGGAACTTTTTGCAGATCCGAAACATCCATATACACAGGGGCTGATCGGTTCTGTACCGAAACTTGGAAGCGGTGTGGAATCTCTTCCGTCCATCCCGGGAAGCGTACCGGATCTGTCCGTAATGCCGAAAGGATGTAAGTTTGCACCGAGATGTAAATATGCAATGGATATCTGTCATCAGCAGGAACCGGAGCTTGCAGATATCAACGAAGCAGGAACCAGAAAATGCAGATGCCATCTGCTCAACAAAACCGGAAAGGAGGCGTAACCTGTGAGCGAGCCGTTATTATCAGTAAAGAATATGAAGAAAACATTCCAGGCAAACGGAGGAATGTTCAGCAAGAAGAAATTTGTCCATGCGGTAAATGACGTATCTTTTGATATTTATCCGGGTGAAACTTTTTCGCTGGTAGGCGAGTCCGGCTGTGGTAAATCCACGACAGGTAAACTGATCGATCATCTGATCACACCTGACTCCGGTGAAATCTGGTTTGAGGGAAAAGAAATCTCCAAACTTTCAGAGAAAGAAATGCGCCCGTTACGTTCAGATATCCAGATGGTTTTCCAGGATCCATACGGTTCCCTGAATCCGAGAATGAAAGTTCAGGATCTCATCGGTGAGCCACTTCTGATTCACACAAATATGAGTGCAGGAGAGCGCCTTAAGAAAGTACATGAACTTCTCGGCACTGTAGGATTAAGCCCGTCTCATGGAGAGCGTTACCCGCATGAATTTTCCGGTGGTCAGCGTCAGCGTATCGGAATTGCCAGAGCACTGACTGTACAGCCAAAGCTTATCATCGCAGATGAGCCTGTATCTGCCCTTGATGTCTCTATCCAGGCGCAGGTATTAAATCTTCTGCAGCAGTTACAGAAAGACTTTAATCTTACCTATCTGTTCATTTCCCATGACCTGAGTGTCGTTGAGATGATTTCAGACAGGATTGGTGTTATGTATCTGGGTACGATCGTAGAGACAGCTCCGAAGAAAGAACTGTATGCAAACCCGAGACATCCATATACAAGAGCGCTTCTTTCCGCAGTTCCGATCCCGGATCCGGAAGTGAAGAAAGAGCGTATTACCTTAAAAGGTGATCTTCCAAGTCCGAGTAATCCGCCAAGTGGATGCCTGTTCCATACACGTTGCCCACATTGTACAGAAAAATGTAAGACACAGGTGCCGACACCTGTTGAAATTGCACCGGGTCATATTGTAAAATGTCATTATCCGGAACTTACAGAATAGGAATTCCGAAATAACAATATTACACCTGAAGATGAACAGTGAAGAAAACAGGATTCACTGAGAGATACAGGTCATTATGAATGGATGAGGAAAGAGGGGCTATGTTTACTGAGGAAAGACAAAGCGCAATAGAGAAATGCCTTCGTGAAAACGGAAAAGTCAAGGTTAAGGAATTGAGTGAAATCTTTCAGGTCACAGAAGACTGTATCCGAAAAGATCTTAAGATTCTTGAAAACGCCGGTAAGTTAAAGAGAACCTACGGCGGTGCAATCCTTTCACAGGATTATCCGCTGAAGAGAGACGTAGTAGACAGACGCCAGTTTAACCTTGACAAAAAGAGAACAATTGCAGCCAAAGCATTTAAACTGATTAAGAATAACGAAACGATTTTCCTTGATATTTCTACCACAAATATCGAACTGGCAAAGCTTCTTGCCACGTCAAATATGCGTGTGGTAGTGGTGAGCAATATGATAGATATCCTGCAGATCCTTGCCACAAATCCGTCTATTACTGCAATCGGTACAGGGGGAACAATGTACCAGACAGTAAACGGATTTATGGGAGCTGCAACGATAGAAGTGATTAAGCAGTATAGCTTTGACCGTGCATTTATAGGAAGCTGCGGTGTGGATATGACTGATTGTGCAATTACTACATTGGGGGTAGAGGACGGATTGACAAAGAAAGCAGCCGTGCACAGCAGCAGACATAAATATGTTGTTATGGAAAGGGATAAATTCTATTTCAACGATTCTTATAAATATGCATACTTTGATGATATCAGCGGAATTGTTACGGATGAATTTCCAGATGATACGATCGTGAGTACACTGGAGAGAGCAGGGGTGAAATTGTTCTGATACAGCTAAGTCTTCGGGGGACTTATCTGATTTGGTTAAATCAGTCAGCAGAATGGATGATCTGTCTGGCTTAAATGAAAAAGATGGAGGCAAGTACGTGAAAGAATATATTTTGGAAGCCTGTGTAGATTCTGTAGAATCTGCTATGGCAGCGGTTGAGGGAGGCGCAGACAGGCTGGAACTCTGCGGCAACCTGATCATCGGCGGAACCACTCCGGGACCGTGGCTTTTTGATGAGATAAGAAAGCGTTCGGATATCAGGATTCATGCCCTGATCCGTCCGCGTTTTGGAGATTTCTGCTACACAGATGCAGAATTTTCCATGATAAAGCATGCAGTAGAAGATTTCAGGAAAATGGGTGCCGAAGGTGTTGTATTTGGGGTGCTGAAGCCGGATGGCACATTAAACATGGAACAGATGAAAGAGCTGATGGAGGCGGCAGGGGATATGTCGGTGACTCTTCACAGAGCTTTTGATGTATGTGTGGATCCAATAGAAACAATGGAACAGGCAATCTCACTGGGAATCAATACGATCCTTACTTCAGGACAGCGCAATGTATGTCTGCAGGGGGCAGAGCTTTTGCGGGAACTCGAGGAAAAGAGTCGTGGACGTATCACAATCCAGGCAGGAAGCGGTGTCGGCGCATCGGTGATCCGACAGCTTTATCCTCTGACAGGAATAAAAGCATATCACATGACTGGTAAGAGAGTAATCGACAGTGAGATGCAGTTCAGAAAAGACGGAGTGAATATGGGACTCCCGATGCTTAGTGAATATGAGATATGGCGTACGGATGTAGAAAATATCCGTGCCGCAAAGAAAGTTCTGGAGGAATTATAATGGCAGAACCGAGAGTTTTTTTAAAAGAGAACAGGGACCGAATTGAAGAGAACTACCTGGAGCAGGCAAAGAACCTGCCCCGGGTTTTTGCGCCTGTAGACGAGAAATTACAGAAATGTACAGAGGAAGTGGCGCTTGCATGTAAATATTTATATGCGTTTATGCCGTACAGTGATATTGGCAATTATCCGTTTGAAGTATTTCTGGACTATGCAGAGAATGGTGTGAAGCTCTGGAAAGAGAATCCACAGGTTGCAGATCTTCCGGAAGAAATCTTCCTGAATTATGTGCTGTTTCACAGAGTAAATGAGGAAGAGATCGCACAGTGCAGAACTTATTTCCGCACAGAGATCGGAAGCAGAATACAGGGAATGAACTTCAGAGAAGCAGCGCTGGAAGTGAATTACTGGTGTGCCGAAGAAGCTACTTATCATTGTACAGATGACCGTACTTTATCTGCGATTTCTGTATACCGCAGAGGAAATGGCAGATGTGGTGAAGAGTCCGTATTCACTGTAAATGCACTGCGAAGTGTAGGCGTACCTGCCCGCCAGGTATATGCACCGAAGTGGTCTCACTGCGATGACAATCACGCCTGGGTAGAGATCTGGTGTGACGGTAAATGGTATTTCCTCGGAGCCTGTGAGCCTGAAGAAATCCTGAATAAAGGATGGTTTACAAACGCTTCTTCCAGAGCAATGATGATTCATTCACGTGTATTTGACACCAAGATACCGGAAGGCGAGGTGATCGGCACAGATGGTATGGTGACCATGCTGAATGAATTGAAGAGGTATGCAGTAACCAAAGAAATTACAGTAACAGTAAAGGATGCGCAGGGGTTACCCACAGAGAAAGCTGAGGTTTCCTTTGAGGTACTGAACTATTCAGAGTATGCACCGATCGCAGAGAAGAAAACAGACAGTAAGGGAACTGCCAGACTGACAACAGGACTTGGAAGTCTGCATATTTCCGCAAGAATGTGTTCTGACGGCGAGTGGTTCTATGCGGAAACAGTTATGAATACTGAGAAAGAAGATAACTGTGAAATTTGTCTGGTACCGCAGGATAAAAGAAATGACGGCGAATCAGAAAAGTGGACAGCAGCAGATATATTTGCTCCTCATGATGCACCTGTAAACACAGACATGCCGACTTTAGAACAGAAGGCGAAGGGAAATAAGCGTCTGGCAGCAGCCAATGCACACAGAGAGCAGAAAGTAAGAAACTGGTCAAATCCGGAATGTGAACGTTTCCTGGAAAAAAAGGTAAACAGGATAGAAGAAGCCATTGCTGCCTCATACAGAGAAGATCTCCTGAGGGTTCTCACAGAGAAAGACAGAACTGACTGTATCAGTGACGTTCTGGAGGAACATCTGGAGCTGGCAATTCCATATCATGGTATGATGAAAAAGGATACCTTTGTATCTTATGTGTTAAATCCAAGAGTAGATGATGAAGTTCTTCAGAAATACAGAAGAGAGATTAAGAAGCATTTTTCCAGAGCTGAGAAACAGGAGCTGAGAGATGATCCTTCCAGAATCTGGAATCTGATCGAGAAGGCAATTGTTTCCAGACCGGAGAAAGAGCGTTCCAGTGTGATCACAACACCGGCAGGATGCATAAGGACCTGTACAGGAAGCTTCCTGTCAAAGAAAATCCTGTTTGTTGCAATAGCGAGAACCCTTGGAGTAGCGGCAAGACTGAATCCACATGATCGTTCTATGGAATATATGGAAAACGGAAGATTCGTTCCTGTGCTTGCAAGAACAGAGAAGAACTGTACTCTGATCCTGAAAGCAGGAGAGACTGTACAGTGGAAATATTTCCAGAACTGGAGTATTGCAAAACTGGAGAATGGAAGATATACATCACTGAAACTGGGAGCAGAGAATTTCGAAGATCAGATCCTGAATCTGCCGTTGGAATCCGGAAACTACAGGATTCTTACTTCAAACAGACTTCCAAATGGAAATATGTTTGCAAATGAATATCATTTTGAAATTCAGCCCGGAGAGACAAAGGAGATTGAGCTGGTACTCAGGGAAGCAGATCTGGAGGATATGCTGGAGAATATTTCCATGCCGGAATTTATGCTGAAAACTGAGGATGGTACAGAGTTGAAAGCATCTGACCTTACAGCAGACGGAAAACATATCCTGATGTTTCTGGAAGAAGAAAAAGAGCCTACTGAGCATATCTTAAATGAAATGATGGAGCAGGAAGAGGCTTTCGCAGAATATGCAGAGCAGATTATTTTTGTAGTGAGAAGTAAAGAAGCACTGGAGACACCGACACTGTCCAAAGCACTTGCAAAGTTAAAAAATATTCAGATTTATTATGATGATTTCTCAGAGATTATCAATACTCTGGGAAGACGTATGTACGTAGACCCGGATAAACTTCCGCTGATCATTGTGACGAATGGAACCCTGAATGGGATTTATGCGACCAGCGGTTACAATGTAGGAACCGGGGATATGCTGCTTAGATTAATGTAACAGAGCGATAAATAAGATGCCCGGAGATGACACCTGTGAGCATCTTCTGGTATTGCCGGATTACATTATTGTATAGATGTAAAGGATTGGATATTGAATTTGCATTTACATAAAGGAGATAAAAAATCATGTATCAGTTTAACAGAAAAGAATATGAAGAACGTATGAAATGGTATCAGGATGCCCGTTTCGGAATGTTTATCCACTGGGGATTATATTCTATTCCTGCAAGAGGAGAATGGGTACGCAGTACAGAGGAGATGCCTGAGGAAGAATACCTTCCGTTTATGAAAGAATTTGATGCCAGAGACTATAATCCGAAACAGTGGGCAAAAGAGGCAAAGGCAGCAGGTATGAAATATGTGGTTCTGACTGCAAAACACCATGATGGTTTCTGTTTATTTGACAGTAAATACACAGATTATAAAGTTACCAATACACCTGCAGGAAGAGATCTGATCAAAGAATATGTGGAAGCTCTTCGCGAAGAAGGTCTGAAAGTCGGTCTGTATTTCACCTTACTTGACTGGCATCATCCGGACTATCCTCATTACGGAGACCGCATCCATCCTATGAGAAACCATCCGGAATGCAGTAATGAAAACAGAGATTTTTCTCGTTATATAGAGTATATGTACAATCAGGTGGAAGAGGTCTGCACAAATTATGGAAAAATCGATATTATGTGGTTTGACTTTTCCTATGACGATATGCGAGGCGAGAAATGGGGAGCAACAAGACTGATAGATATGGTCCGCAGATTACAGCCGGGAATCATCATTGATAACCGTCTGGAAGTCAGTGGTGAGGGAAGAGGATCTCTGTATGAATGCGATCCGACACCGTATCATGGCGATTTTATAAGCCCGGAACAGATTATCCCGCCGGAAGGAATCTGTGACAAAGAAGGGAATCCGATGGTATGGGAAGCATGCTTCACCATGAACAATAACTGGGGCTACTGTGCAAATGACTACTATTACAAACCAGCTTCCATGCTGATCAAGAAGCTGGTAGAGTGTGTTTCCAAAGGTGGAAATATGATCCTGAATGTAGGACCTGATGCGAAAGGTAAATTCCCGAAAGAATCCTCCGCGATCCTGGCGGAAATCGGACGCTGGATGGATAAGAACCATGACAGTATCTATGGATGCGCTCCGGCAGCAGATATCCCGAAACCGGATTACGGACGTATCACCAGAAATGGAAACAAGTATTATGTCCATATTTATGAGAATACATTAGGACCACTGCCGCTGATTGGATTTGATAAGAATAAGATTGTGAAAGTACGTGCCCTGGATGACGGACATGAAGTGCCAATCTCTACTTTATGGGTGCACAGCGATTATCCGGATATCGCATTTGTTGACCTTGGTCCGGATCCTGTACTGCCGGATCCTGTAGACTATGTGCTGGAAGTGGAGATGGCTGAATAAAGCTATAGAATACAAAAAAGCTGCCGTATGGCAGCTTTTTTGTATTTCTTAACCGAACTGAGATGCAGGTGTCTGCCTGGTTCAGCATCGGTTTCTCTTGTTTACGAAATAATTCAGAATCCCACCGCCTACGATAATAACAAGTGCAACAGCAACAACACGTTTCGCTGCTTCCTGTGGCATCTGGCTTTTGGAACCGATGGAATCGGAATAGAAAGTCAGGGTATAATTGATCTCATGAGGGGTACCCATGGCGGTAGTGTCTGCGATTACCGGCATGCTCTCATCCATAATGGTAACCGGGATCTGGAATTCAGAATTCGTTCCTTCCTCATTGACAGGGAGATATTTTTTACCGTCAACGATCATGTAGTCATAATTAGAACTGCTCCACTGGATATCGGCAGTTACTTCGCCGTTTTTCACAGTGATCAAAGTCGGTGAAGTGACACTGGCTTTGCCGCTTCCGCCTTCCAGCTCTACCTGGATAGAATACTCCCCATCTTCTTTATCAAGAGTGAAAGCCTGTGCAGCAGGAACAGAAGTCCATACTGACAGACAGCAGATCAAAGCTGCCAGAACTGCAAAAATCTTTCTCATATTTCTTTCCTCACTTAAATTCGATAATTTTCATCATCCCACAATTGAAATTAATTGTCAATACTTTGTTGAAAAAGTTATCCTGTTTTAGTATAATAAAAGGTACTGTCCGCACGCAACATCATTGAGAACGTAGTGAACAGTGAGCACAATAAATGAATATCTGTGAATTGCTTTGCTGCGAAGCAGCTTCTGCAATTCTGATATCATAAAAATGTATATGCAAATCATAGGAGGATATGGTAATGAGAGGAATTTTATACGGAGTAGGAGTTGGCCCTGGAGATCCGGAACTTATGACATTAAAGGCAGTGCGCCTGATCAAAGAGAATGATATTATTGCAGTACCGGGCGCAGAGGTGCGTGAAACAGTTGCATATAAGATCGCAGTACAGGCAGTACCTGAGCTTGCAGACAAAGAACTCCTGCCAATCTATATGCCAATGACACACGATAAGGCAGAACTGGAACTGAACCATGAAAAAGGAGCCAAGGCGCTGGAAGCAGCACTTGATACAGGTAAGAATGTAGTATTTCTGACACTTGGAGATCCGACTATCTATTCAACATTTTCATATGTGCAGAAGAGAGTAGAAGCAGATGGATATGAGACAAGACTGGTAAGCGGTATCACTTCCTTCTGTGCAACAGCAGCACGCCTGAATATCCCGCTTACAGAGTGGAACCAGCCTCTTCATGTACAGCCTGCAGTTCACCGCCTTGACAGTGAACTGGATCAGCCGGGTACCTATGTGCTGATGAAATCCGGCAAAAAGATGAATCAGGTAAAGGAAATTCTGGCAAAAAGCGGACGCAATATCCGTATGGTGGAGAACTGTGGAATGCCGGATGAGCATATTTACAACAGTGTAGAAGAAATTCCGGATGATGCAGGCTATTATTCTCTGATCATTGCAAAGGAACAGGATGGAGGATTATGATCGAGACCAGAGATCTGACAAAAACCTTTGACAATTTTACAGCTGTGGATTCCCTGAACCTGAAAATTGAAAAAGGGGAATTTTTTGGTCTTCTCGGACCAAACGGAGCAGGCAAGACAACGACCATCAGCCTGCTCTCAACCCTTCTTCTTCCGACAAAGGGAGAAATCCTCATAGACGGTCAGCAGCTTACGAGACAACGTCCTGATCTGAAAAGAAAAATCAGTGTGATCACCCAGGAATATTCTATGCGTCAGGATATGAATATGGATGAGATTATGGAATATCAGGGCCGTCTCTATTTTATGCCACGAAAGCAGATAAAGGAAAGAACAGAGGAGCTTCTGGAGTTCTGTGACCTGCTGAAATTCCGCAAGCGTACAGTCCGTAAGCTTTCAGGTGGAATGAAGCGTAAGCTGATGGTCTGCCGGGCACTCCTGACAGATCCGGAAATCCTGCTTCTGGATGAACCCACAGCAGGAATGGATGCTCTTTCCAGAAGACAGATGTGGAATCTTCTGCGTAAGCTTAATGAGAAAAACCTGACGATCCTGCTGACCACTCACTATATGGAAGAAGCACAGAGTCTCTGTAATCGTGTGGCACTGATGGATCATGGTAAGCTGGAGGAGGTAAGTACTCCGCAAGCATTGATCGAGAGTCTTGGTGCTTATGCAGTGGACGAGATGACAGCAGATGGAACACAGAATCACTATTTCCATACACGCCAGGAAGCAATCCGGTATCTGGAAGAGCTTACAGGGCAGGCGTCTCTTCGTGAGACAACACTGGAAGACGTCTTTGTAGAAAGAGCCGGGAAACATTTGATTTCAAAATAGCAGATATTAACTGAATCAGGGAAGTCCCCTGCGGAGGCTGCGAAAAAAGTTAGAATAATCTGGAGAAAAATGTATGGGAATTATAACAATATTATGGGAGAAGTGGGTAGAATTCCGCCGGGATTTCTATAAGATCACACTGGCGGCAATGATCGCACCGCTAATGTATCTGATCGTATTCGGAATGGGAATCCAGACCACTTCTCATGGACAGCCATACCTGAATTTTCTGATTCCGGGTGTGGTATCACTGACAACTATGAACGGAAGCTTCAACGCCATTGCGCAGAACCTAAACGTACAGAGACTGTATGAGAAGGCTTTTGATCAGGTGATGATCTCCCCCACACCATTATGGCAGTTTATTGCCGGACAGATCATCGGGGGAAGTCTGCGCGGTCTGTATGCAGGAGGAATCATACTGCTTCTTACAGCACCTATTGAGACAGGACTGATCTTCAACGGATGGTCCTTTCTGGTGATGTTCCTGAACGGAGCAGTATTCTCAGCCATCGGCGTGGTGGTCTCCTTTCTGGCAAAAAACCACGCAGACGTGCCGAGGTTTTCCAATTATATCATTATGCCTATGGCATATTTGTGTAACACCTTTTTCTCAACAGAGAAACTTCCGGGATTTGTAGGCAAGTTTGTATCAGCCTTGCCATTATCCCAGACCAGCCATCTGATGAGAAGCATTTCATCAGGTGAGGCGGTGAATTACACTGGTATTGGGATTCTGCTTCTTTATCTGCTGGTGTTTACTGTAGCAGCATCATGGTTTATTTATAAGAAGAAAAATCTGTAACTGACTGACAAGGAGGAGCTTGTGCTCCTCCTTGTCTTATTTATGTATTCGCAAAATCAAGTGCAATAACCAACATTCGCCTGACTGCTACTTAGAAGTATCAGTGGTATTTGTGAGAACATGAAGATTATCAATTTTTCTCTTTTTTTCAGCCGACAGATAACGGTTATATATAATAGTCTCGCACAAACTGAACAAACTGCTTTACATGGGGGTTCAGAATCCTGTTTTTGCTGTAGACTATATAGAAACTGCGCTTATGGGCAGCTTCCTCCAGCGGAAAGACAAGAATCTGCTTTGTCCTCTGCAGGTCATTGACAGAGCGTGATGAAAGAATAGAGATTCCCAGACCATTAACAATGGACTTTTTGATGCTTTCCAGGTCATTCATGCGGGCGATTACATTCAGATTGCCTGTTGTGATGCCTGTGCGCTCCAGAAAAAGGTCCATTTCTTTTTTTGTGCCGGAGCCTTTTTCCCTGAAAATAATAGGATCTTTCAGGAAATCATGAAAAACAGCGGGTGTTTCTCTGTTCTTGAGTGCAAGATAGTGATCTGTTACAGGAGTTGCAATAACCAGCTCATCATGGCAGAAAGGAATAAACACGCAGCTCTCATCACGTGTATTCTGGCCTACCAGAGCCAGATCTACAGTTCCGTCCAGTACCCGGCTGATGGATTCAGAACTGTCTGACTGTATGGAGTGAAAATAAACATCAGGGTGCGTTTTTCCGAAAGCAGCAAGTAGTTCCGGCAAAAGATAAGAAGAAGGAATGGTAGATGCAGCCAGATCTATCATATGTTTGTGGGCACCTGTAAAATTTTCAAGCAGGTTATTTCTGATTTCCAGCATACGGACTGCACTGTCATAAAGCTGGTAGCCTTTGGCTGTGATCGTTGTTTTCTTTGTAGTACGGATGATCAGTTTCATATGCAGTTCATCTTCCAGGGAACGTATATGCGCACTGATCGTAGGCTGTGTCAGATAGAGGCGGCGGGCCGCCTCTGAGAAGCTGCCGTAGTCCACGACAGCGACGAATGCTTCTAATTGTTTAAATTCCATTGTGAAACTCTCCTTTTATAGTAATCCTCTTAAATAATGCATTTAAGAGGATTACTATAAATGCATCATTTGCGGGGATTGCTATAGTAATGCAGATAATGCATCTAAAGCAATATCCAGTTCCTGTTTTGTATTCTCGGATCCAAAAGAAAACCGGAGAGTACCTTCCGGGTATGTTCCAAGGGTTTTATGGGCATTTGGTGCACAGTGAAGGCCAACTCTTGTCATAATTCCGTAAGTACTGTCCAGCTCAAAGGCGGCCTGAGCCATGTCCATATGTAAGGTCTGGACAGATACAACTGCACAACGGTTTTCAGTATTTTTTTTACCGATAATACGCAGAAATTTTTCTTCAGGATCCAGATTCCGGATACCATCCATAAAGTATTGTGTCAGCATTAATTCATGTTGGCGGATTTCTTCCATGGACTGTTTCTCCAGATCACAGAGTGCGGCATGAAGTCCCAGAATCCCAGGTATATTGGGAGTTCCGGGCTCGAAACGATCCGGAAGAAATGCCGGTACTTCCTCAGAATGTGAGGCGCTTCCTGTTCCCCCACTGATAAGAGGCTCGATCTGCGTTGCCAGTTCATTACGGATCAGAAAACCACCTGTTCCCTGTGGCCCTCTGAGTCCCTTGTGACCTGTAAATGCCAGTGCGTCTATGTGATATTTCTCCATATCAATATCAATGATTCCTGCTGTCTGTGCAGTGTCCAGAATAAAAAGAAGCCCATGTTCTTTGCAGAAATCTCCGATTTCCTGTGCTGGCATGACAGTTCCGCATACATTGGAAGCATGAAGACAGACCACAAGCTTAGTCTCAGGACGAAGGAGTGCGGCCGCTTTATCAAGCAGAAGACTGCCGTCAGAAGCGCAAGGGATCCTGTCAAAAGAAATTCCATGTTTCTCCAGCTGTACAAGAGGACGCATCACTGCATTATGCTCCATGGCAGTTACAAGTACATGATCGCCGGGGTTCAGAAGTCCTTTCAGAAGAACATTCAGACTTGCAGTGATATTTTCTGTAAAAATAACATTCTTACCCTTTCCGGAAGTAAAGTGAAAGAGCCTCAGAAGCTGTTCTCTTGTTTCAAAAATCTGTTCCTCCACAGAATAAGCTGCCCGGTATCCTCCCCGATTCACATTCACAGCAGAGCCTGACAGATAATCATAAACTGTCTGTGCCACAGATGGTGCTTTTGGAAAAGACGTACTGGCCTGATCCAGATATATTTTATTCATAGTAACAAATCCCCCGATTTTTATATATAGCAATTCGTGGATATCAAGTCAGGAAAAAAATACTTTTTGACCCTAACATCATATCTTATCTGTAGTATAGCACAACTTATAAATGATTTCTATAAATAACTATAAAATACGACTATAATGAATTAGTGATTTCAGCATAAAAATGATAAAATAGATACAAAGAAATTGCGCTGACAACAAAAAAAGTCAGAGATGTACTCTCACAAAAGCAAGTGCAATAAAGACGCTGAGAGTAAATAGTGTAAAAGGAGGAAAGAAATAAATGAAAAACGAAAAGGGAACCATAGTTCTGGCAGGAGGCGTGATTGGTCTGATCGCTGCAATTCTGGTGTTTTTTGGAAATCCGGCAAATATGGGATTTTGTATTGCCTGCTTCCTGAGAGATACCACAGGTGCGTTGGGACTTCATTCAGCGGCAGCAGTTCAGTATATCCGTCCGGAGATCATTGGTCTGGTGCTTGGAGCATGTATCATTTCACTTGCTAAGAAAGAATTCCGTCCAAGAGGCGGTTCCGCACCTGTGACCAGATTTACACTTGGTGCATTTGTTATGATCGGATGTCTGATGTTCCTTGGATGTCCATTCCGTATGATTCTGCGTCTGGCAGGCGGAGACGGAAATGCTCTGTTTGGCCTTGTTGGATTTGTAGCCGGTATTCTTACAGGAACTATTTTCCTGAAGAAAGGTTACACACTGAAACGTTCTTATAAGATGCCGAAGCTGGAAGGTGGTATTTATCCTGCATTCCAGATCGTGATGCTTCTGCTACTGGTAGCAGCACCTGCATTTATCCATTTCACAGAGCCGGAAGGCGGACCCGGAGCAAAACATGCTGCAATCATTATCGCACTGGCAGCAGGAATCATTGTTGGTATCCTGGCTCAGAGAACACGTCTGTGTATGGTCGGCGGTATCCGTGATGCGGTACTTTTCAAAGAATACAAATTACTGTTCGGTTTTGCTGCAATTCTTGTGACAGCATTGGTAATGAATCTGATCCTCGGTGCAGTTACAGGAACATCCTATTTCAATCCGGGATTTGCGGGACAGCCGATCGCACATACAGACGGACTGTGGAACGCACTGGGAATGTATCTGGCAGGCTTTGGATGTATTCTCCTCGGTGGATGCCCGCTTCGTCAGCTGATCCTTGCAGGCGAGGGAAATACAGACTCCGCTGTGACCGTTCTCGGTCTGATGGCAGGTGCTGCTTTTGCCCATAACTTCGGACTGGCATCTTCCGGTGAAGGTCCTACAGCAAACGGAAAGATCGCAGTTATTATTGGGATTGTGGTAGTTGCTGTAATTGCGGCAGTGAACTCCATGAGAAAAGAAGAAGCCTGATTGTTGGAATGCAGACATTATTTCCGTAATCAATACGCTCACTTTGTGGAAAGTATTTTTTAGACACACTCTAAAAGGAGAGAGACGAATGAAGAAAGTAGATGCAAGAGGTTTATCCTGTCCGGAACCAGTGATTCGTGCAAAGAATGCAATGGAATCCGGAGACAAAGAATATGAGATCCTGGTTGATAACGTAGTTGCAAAAGAGAATGTATCCAGATTTGCAACACATCAGGGATATCAGGTACAGGCAACAGAGCAGGGAGATGATATCCTGCTGAAACTTACAAGATGATCACATATATAGCAACCTTTTATTCTCATTATGGAGCTATTCAGTTTCGAAGAAACTGCCAGGCAATGAATCTGAGTGCAGAAGTCATGCCTGTCCCAAGAGATTTAAGCTCCTCCTGCGGAACCTGTGTGAGATTTCATACAGAAGCGGACTTCCCGGAGAAAACAGAGGAAGTTGAGCAGATCGTCAGAGTAGAACCGCAGGGATATGTTGGGATTTACCATGCGGATGAAGAATAAGAGAACCCTTCTGTGGACAAATTGTCGGCAGAAGGGTTCTTGTTTATTTTATAGAGATACAGGCATAAAATATTACTCTTGTGAAGGCATGTCTTCACTAAGTTTCAGCAGTGCTTCAGCAAGATTGGAGTCCAGGATCAGCACATCCACCAGCCCGCCCTTTAATGCGCTTAATACAGCATTTGCCTTGGACACACCTGATACAAGGGAAATCTTGCGGTTGATTTTTTTGAACTGCTCCATGCTGATCGATATCATGCGTTCTTTAAGTATAGTATTACATTCCTGTCCGTCATGATCAAAGAAGCGAAGGGCAATATCTCCGGAAACATTTTCCTGTTTCAGCATCTCCAGATCCTCTGTGGACATAAAATCCGGAGATGCAAGAACGGATTCTTCTGTTGGATAGAAACTTCCGATACCGCTTACAGAAATTGTAACGTGGTCAAACATCTCGAACACCCGCTGATTATTCTTCTCTTCCTTCATGATCCGGGAGGCTTCTTTGCTGCTCATAAGAGCGTCTGTGAGAAGATAATAGTTCTCTCCGAAGAATGCCTTTGCCATACGGGATACCAGAGTACGTACATCCAGTTCATTTTCACAGCAGGCAATACTGCCATGAAGAGTAACGAACTTTGCATTTACCTTCTGGGAAGGATTGAGATAATTGATCATATGGTAAACAGTACTGCCCCAGGTGACGCCCAGAATATCACTTTCTTTTAACCTACGGGGATTTCGTATTCAGGCATATGAAAATGATATACAAATCCTGAAATTGTGTGTAAAATATGGGGTAGAGATTATGCTTGGAAGCGATGCACACAGAGAAGAGGATGTAGGTGATTTTACCAGGACAGAAAAAATTCTTAAGGAAGTAGATTTTCCGGAGGAACTGATCGTGAACAGTTCCCTTTCATATGTGAAAAACCGGCTTCGGGTGTAGAAAGGGAGGTTTTTATGTTTTCAGTACTAATGAGGGCTTTTTCATTTACCCTGATCATCATCATCGGAATTGTAATGAAATCTACAGGCTTTGTGCCGAAGGATGCAGGTGCATCGGTTAAGAAATTCCTGATCTATGTAACACTTCCTGCATCTATTATTACCAATTTCTCTGCAATAGAGGATATGGGATTTAACATGCTGATAATAGCAGTACTTGGAATTCTTCTGAATGTAATTATGATCGCAGTAGGTGCGCTGATCACACGCAGAAAATCCAAAGGAGAACAGGCGTTAAATATGCTCTGTCTTCCGGCATTTAACATCGGGGCGTTCTGTCTGCCGTTTGTGCAGAGCTTCCTTCCGGCTATGGGAAGTGTTACTGCCTGTATGTTCGATGTAGGAAACAGTATTATGTGTACCGGAGGTACTTATGCATTCGTTGCAGAGTATACAGCAGCTTCCGGTTCCAAAAAAGGAATGGATCTTAAATCCTTTGCAAAACGTCTGATTACCAGTCTCCCACTGGTAGCCTATGTAGTTATGTTTATTTTGGCTGTTGCAAATATTGATACACCACCGGTTATTCTTACACTGATCGAGCCAATGGCAAAGGCCAACACATTTGTTGCCATGCTGATGTTAGGTCTTCTGTTCCATATCGAATTCAAGAAAGAATACATGGGTGAGATTTTCAAACTGATCGGAATTCGTCATATTTTTGCAGCAATCTGTGCTGTAATCTTCTATTTTGTTTTACCGTTTGATCTGGTTATCAGACAGACACTCGTTTTACTGTGCTTCGCTCCTATGAGTGCAGTGGCACCTGCCTACACCGGAATGTGCGGCGGTGATGAAGGAATGGCAAGCTGTGCAAACAGCGTGAGCATTCTGTGCAGCCTTGTAGTGATTACTGCTTTGTTGGCAATTATGGGGCTGTATTAAGTTTTATGAATATGTGAATAAGCAAGAAACGGGCAGGATTCCTGGAGGTGGGAATCCTGCCTTTTTATGCAGATACTCTTAGAGAGTTGTGAAAAGCTCGTTTGTTTTCATGAAGATAACAGAACTTAGTGATTTTTAAAATACAAACATATACTGCCAGTGAATGAAATAAGCAGGAGCAAGGGGTATAATGAACAATGAAGGAACACTTCAGAAATATTTGGAAAAAGAAAAATATTGAAGTTCAAATTGCTATTGTCCAGGGAAGGTTCAATCACAGGACAGTAGCAGACCGATAATATTTATCACAGCCGTTCTCTGAGCAGGAGTCAGCAGATTCCACTGTGACAGCATATTTTTTTCTTCTTCAGTCATGGAAACCAGAACATCTGTATCATTAAAGAATTCTGCCAGAGTAATACCAAAGGTCTGGCATATAATTTCAAGTTTGTTTATTCCTGTTCTTCCCGTAAAGAGGTTATTTTTTCTAATACATCAAACGATTTCTCACATCAAAATCATTTGTAATTATTATTGATAAATAAGGGATATGCTATATAGCGTCAAAGTTTTCACACTTTGCTGAACTGTCTTAAATGTATTATTTATGCGGACTGCTATAAAAGTAAATGGGTGTATGAAGTATATACATATATGCAAATAAAAAGATTTTTGAGTATGATTTCATGAAGAAAGAAAAAAACAATTAGTTATTCAATGGTGATTAATGATTGAGTATTTGAAAAAGAAAAAGTATAATAAAGAGTATAAGATGTAAACATGGATATATTAATGCTGTTTTGGGTGTAGAAAAGATAACAAATAGAAGGGGAAGTGATGGAACTACAGATCATCTTGAAAATGTAATGAATTTGATGTAAATAACAGAATTGTATATGAGTGAGAAAGTGGGGTATAGATATGAAAAAGAATAAAAATTTAGTTAGAGTATCAATTGTTGCCAGTTTGCTGATTACAACCAGTTCAATATTAGGACAAAATGTTGAGGTAATGGCATCAAATCCAACGAATTACAAAGATATGATGGAGTATGCTGCATACGAAAATGTAATAGCAGATGCAGGAGCCTCTTCCGGAGATTTTGGCATTTCCTTGGCTTTGTATGATATTGATCAGGACGGAATAAGAGAGTTGCTTATATCACATGGCACCTGTCTTGCTGATTGGGTAAATGATATTTATACATTGGAAGATGGAAAATATGTGAGCTATATTGGAAATGTAGGCAGACAGGGATTATTTTATACAGCCCCAGATGGAAATGGAATGTATTTTTTGTATGGATATCAAGGATATCAGAAGATAACACGAATTACAAAGAGCGGAAAAGATATTGTGCAAACATTGATAGAATCAAGGGAACTTAATGCAAATGAAAACTATACAGAATTTGCTGATAAGATAGCACTACTTGCACCGGGAGATATTCCAACCCATGGAAATTCTTATGATGTAGAAGTAACAGCCCCGGATGGCGGTGTAAACATGCGCTGTGGCGCAGGAGTGGAGTATGATAAAGTTCTTCCAGACATGATTCCAAACGGAACAGTTCTGACTGTGACTCAGGAAGCAGTGGCTTCCAATGGAAATTCATGGGGCTATACAAATTATAATGGAACATACGGATGGATTGCACTTACTCAGGTTACTAAATATGAAGAACCAACAGAAGGCGCTCCGATTCCACATACACGTTATGTGATTAACTGCAATGAAAGTATTACTCTTCGTACAAATCCAGATGTAAATGCTACTGAAATCTGTCAGATTCCGTTGGGAACAGCCGTTGCTACATTCGGAGATGCCGGAAACGGATTTATTTCTGTGTATTATCAAGGTTCATCTGGATATTGTCTGGCAAGTTATCTGTCTGCTCCAGTGGACTGATAATTCTGATTTCTGCTGTGAAACAATAAAAGAATATTTTGATAACAGAACTTTATAATAGGCTGTAGCCTGTATGATATGAAAAAATCCCCAGAACATAAGCTCTGAGGATTTTTTCATTTAGCGGTTGTCTATTTATCTGCCCCATAATATCTGTCATCGCCGAAGCCAAGGATCAGCATGAAGATTGGCTGTAAGAAGATGAGGCCAATGGCGAATCCAGTGCCTCTGCCGAAGGCTCTTGCAAGCTTAACACTGTACATAATGCTGATTATGGCAAGTATGATTTTGATCAGTACGATGATCATGGAGATCATTAAACTGTCGTTTGTTTCAAGAGTTCCCTGTAAGCAGGAAGATACGATTCCAAGAACCAATGTCAGCCAGAAATATGCAGGCTGCCATGCGATTTTATAAGAAATATAATCGCCATATATTGGAATAATACTTTTCCATCCGGTCTCCCCTGCTTTGGTAAAGATTCTCCAGTTGGCAATGATCTGCAGAAGCCACCATGCGAATGCGATCATCAGATACATACCGCCCAAGAGCATCAGACTACTGATAGCTATAAGTCCCATTTGCGTTCCCCCATTTCTTTTTGTGAGATATGATACATGTATCGTTGGTGTAGATGCGTAGTTGAGAACTATGTTTGTTCTCTTGAAGTGTTTATGTTAAATCCATTAAAGCATATTCTCAGTATTTCGTCAATTATCAAAGAAAATTGTAAATTTTATATTTGAGAGTATCGAGTATAAGACATAAGGATAATATTCGGTTATAAGCGGGAAAATTATTGTTGCTGTGGCGTAAAACATATACTGCCAGTGAATGAAAAGCTGATAAGAGAAGGGTATAATGAGTGTAATAAAGGATGAGTGAATTATAACAATCCTCTAAATGAATTACTGAAGATTGTACATAAGTGAGGTGAAAACTATGGCAGCAATATTTATGATCGCTTACATAGCGGCAGCATACTGGGCGACTAATAAGATATGGTGGTCTAAGAAAGTGTATGTTTATTCCAATGCAACATACTTCTACATGACACGTTTTATTATCTGTATGGTTGCAGGATTTGTGACAATACCCATTGCACTGCTGCAGACATTGGTCGGTAAAAACTGAAATAAGAGGGGAAAGTAATATGGAAGCACTGGAAACTCAAGCACAGGCTACACAGGAAAAAGAAAATGCTGTGACAAAGCAGAATATGAAGTATACCATGAGTTCTTCAAGAGGAATTTATTTATCGTGGCTGACGGGAAGGATTTACAGCACAATTCTTGCTGATCACGAAAAGCTGACTATAGATATAAAGCCGGTAAAGAAGAATATGATTCCTGTGATTTATTATGAAGATATTACGGCAATACTTATGAACTACAAAATACCAGGATATTATATATTTTTCATTTGTCTGGCAGTGATTTCCTGTTTTTCCAATCCTGGAATGATTGTATTTGTTTTTCTGTTTATATGGGCAGGCTCAAACCGTAAAATAACAATATGTCTGAGAAGCGGAAACAAAGCAATTATATATGCAAGAAGAAAGAAAATAGCTACAGCATTTGTCGAGGATATTAAAGAAAGAGCGAAGATATAATTAACAGTAAATGTTACAAAAGAAAAGGGGATAACTATGGCAGCAAAAACAATTATGAAAAGGATCGCAATAGCAGCATTATCAGCGGTTATTTTACAGGGAGTAACACCTCTGGACAGTTTAAATGTATATGCCTCAGAGAATACAGGTGCAAGCTATACAGCACTGGATCTGTATACATATATACAGGATCAATGCAGTACAGAGTATACATTAACGGAGAAGGCGGAAACTTTTCTGGAAGAACATGATGATTTTTTCCCTGCTTCACCAGAACTGGTAATACCGGATGAAATGATAGATGCAGAACTGGATTTTCGCCATATCAACAAAAATCCATCCAGATATGGTGATAAGCTGATGAGAATTTCGGATGCATACGTAATACAGGTTCAGGAACAGGAAATGGAAGAAGGACATTATCTGACATGGCTAAATCTGATAGATGGAGAAGAACAGCAGTATTCTGTTTATTATAATGGAGAATTGGATGATGTTTTCGAGGATGATACAGTAGAAGTAACCGGTCTGCCGCTTGGAACCAGTTCATTTGAGAATACCGAGGGTGGAGACACGCTTGTTGTTGTATTAGCGGGCTGTAGGGTTAACAATATTGATTAAATGGGTTACTGTTTACTGGTAATATCCCGCGAGGTGTTTTTTGTGAGCGAAGGTCACAGAAAACCCGAGACATACCGCGCGAATTTATGCGATTAGCATAAATTCTGTGCATCGCGAAGCGTGTTACTGAGAACGGAGTGAACAGTAACTTAAATGGAAATAAAACTCAGAAAAAAGTCACAAATGATATTGAAATAAATGCCTGTATGTAGTATAATCAGACGCAAATAAAAGAAAATTCTTCGGGGTTGTGGTGATCAGCATCAGCTGAGATTCCCTACCGGCGGTTATAGTCCGCGACCCGCTTCGGCGGCTGATCTGGTGAAATTCCAGAACCGACAGTATAGTCTGGATGAGAGAAGAACACGCGATATTTACCATACGTGCTCATTACCCCGGATATGATCCGGGGTTTTTTATATGTTGAAGAAAATCTTCATTATATAAAAAGCTTGTGGAATTTTCTTTTAACAGGATATGAGACATATCCATAAAGAATAATTTCAAAGGAGAGAAACAGTATGAGTGAACAGGTATTAAGAAATGGAAATGCGATGGCAAGGAGTAAGACGAGAACCGTTACACAGATAGCCATGCTTGGCGCTATCGCAGGAATTTTAATGAATCTGGAGTTGCCGCTTCCTTTCCTGGCACCGACTTTTTATCAGTTGGATTTTTCAGAAATCCCGGTACTGGTTGGCTCATTTGCAATGGGACCGATCGCAGGTGTACTGATCGAGCTGGTGAAGATTCTTGTGCATCTGGTAACAAAGGGCTCTATGACAGCAGGTGTAGGCGATGTGGCAAACTTCATCTTTGGATGTACATTTGCAGTTCCGGCAGGTCTGATCTACCGCTATAAATCTGTTAAGAGCAGAAAACATGCAGTGATCGGAATGGCAGTTGGAACCGTACTTACAGCAGTAGTTGCATGCTTTATCAATGCATTCGTGTTACTTCCGGCATACGGAAAGGCTTTTGGAATGCCGGTAGAAGCATTTATCGAAATGGGAAGTGCAGTACACAGTTCTGTAAATAATCTTCTTACATTTGCAGCAATGATCATTTTCCCATTCAATATCTTTAAATACACACTGACATCCCTGATCGTATTCTTTATTTATAAGAGAATCCGTGTAGTGCTTAAAGGTGACTGATGGCAGACATGTCCGACGGAAGGGGAGCAGTGAAGGTCATCTTCTGTCCTGTGATGGGATGGGGGAATTCCATGTGGTAGGAATGTAAGGCCTGGCGGGTGATGTGTTCCATGTCAGGGTTGTAGAGGTAGTCTCCGATCAGGGGATAGCCTAGGTATTTCATATGGATACGGATCTGATGGGTGCGGCCGGTTTCCAGCTGAAGGGAGACCAGGCTGTGCCCATTTTCTTTTTTTACCAGTTTATAATGGGTGATGGCTTCTTCTCCATGGTCAAAATCTACGGTGCGCTCAATGATGGAGCCTTCTTTGCGGGAAAGAAGTGCTGTGATGGTTCCTGTGGGTGGGGTGAGGTCACCCTTTACGATTGCCAGGTATTCCCTGTGTACCAGGCGTTTTTTTGTCATATCGGCCATAATGCTGGCGCTGACCAGGTGTTTGGAAATTACGGTAAGTCCGGAGGTATCCCGGTCCAGGCGGTTGCTGCAACGGAAGATAAAAGGCTTTCCCTGATCCTGGTAGTACCATGCCAGGGCATTGGCCAGGGAGTTATAGTAGTTTTTCATGGAGGGATGGATAGGCATTCCGGCAGGTTTGTTGATCACCAGGATGTCTTCATCTTCATAAACAATGTTCAGGGGAAGCTTTACCGGTGGGATTTTCTCTGAGGATTCTGTCTCGCAGATACAGACCTGGAGATGGTCGCCTGCAGCCAGAGTCTGACGCATATAGTAGTGGATTCCGTTTACCAGGATACTTTGAGGCATCCGTTTGATTTCTGTGAAATTCTGCCGGGAGTATCCCTTTCTTCTGAGAAATTGTTCTACCCGAAGTCCGTTCTGGGATTCCGGGATTGTATATTCTATGGTTCGGTTCATAAGTTTCTCCTTTTGGGTGTGAAATATAGAAAGATATGGAGATTTCGGAATTATAGGAACAGCAGATCGTGATTAATGGTTTTATAAAATAATCTTCTGCATTCTGGGAGATCCTGTGTCTGGCCCAGCACCCACATCATTTTGGTAACAGAAGCTTCCAGAGTCATGTTATAGGATTCCAGTATGGGAAATTTCTCCTTGATCACTTTTCCAACCTGGTAGACTTCCATATCGCTGCCCTCATGGGTTACCTGAGTAGCCATGCATACCAGTTTACCGGCAGAGATCCAGTCTGAAAGTGCATTCAGAAAACTGTCATTGCCATAGTTTGGAAGAACGCCTACGCTAAAGGATTCGATGATAAGCCCGTCATAGGAGCCTGCCAGAGTGTCCAGGATCCGTCCGTCAGTTCCGGCAATTACTTTGCCGCCAAATACAATGGAGATACCGTGAGCCCTGTCGTGGGAGGCAAAACGCAGGCTGTCCAGCAGATTGGAGCGGGCATCTGTGATTGCCAGGTCAATGGACTGGAAATTACATTTTATTGCTTGATTCTTGGAACAGTAATTCATGACTGGACGGAAAAATAAAACAGGAGAATGTACATCAGCAATTCCCTGAGTGAAAATCCTTTTATCTCCTCATTATCCCAGACGCCGGCAGGATAGCAGCTGGCAAGGAAGGTATCCGGACCACAGTAAAGCCCATAGAGAAGCAGTCTCTTTCCTTCGCGGATTCCCTCCGGTTCCATGATCAGTCCCCAACGGAGCTGATCCATCAGATGGAGGTAGAGAGACACACATAGAACCAGATTGCTGTTACGGTTCCTGGAGAGAAAAACATCTTCCAGTGCAGAGGCCTTTTCAAAACAAACATTCCAGGTGTTGAAAAATGACTGGTGTTCTTTATAAAAATCCCACATGATACCTGGGGTGATTCCATATCTGGCAGTTCGGATAAGTACCTGGAACTGCCTTGCACCGCTGGCTGCGGTCTGTTTCAGAAGTGCCTGTGTGACTGCAGTGCTGACTGTTCTGCCGATAAGCTCTCCTAGTTTGGAATGTCCGGAGGCGTCTGTGAGGGTGGTTTTTCCATCCATACAGGCTGCGATCACAGTTCCGTCTGTGCCTGAGCCGGTAGCGATTTCCTCAGAATAGCAGCTTCCAAGTAAAAGATGGGAAACAGCAGCAGCTTTTGCTTCTGAACAGAGCATCAGTGCCCGGCCTATGGCCGCGTCTGTAAGGTTCTGGTTGATATATACAAAAATATTGATGGTTCCGGGAGGCAGCATTTCATAAAAACCATTGTGCTCACAATAGGAGGAAGGGTCTCCCGGACACATTCCATTGGAATCAATTCCTCCTGTGACAGCAGCAGTTACAGATAATTCCTGATGCCGGAGCGTTTCCACTGCGCAGAGCTCTGTCCAGGCGGCTGTGCTCAGTGCGGTGGCAGTCTGTGGGTTGATTTCCAGTCTTTGTGCATGTACCATCAGATCCTTCTCATAGGTATCTCCCAGCATTTCGCATTCATAATCACCGTTCATGCAGTTAATATTTAGTGCATGGGTAAGATGTGTGGTGATTCCGCCGTTCAGAGGACTGGTGCTGAGAACCTTTGTCCTTCCTGGAAAAGTAAAAATCGTACTTCCGTTTTTCTGACTGTAAGTAAATATATCATTCATTATAATGCCTCTCTAATATTCAAAGATATTCCACTTTAAATCCGGACTCCTGACAATATCGGTCTGCTTTGGAGCCTTTATAGCAACGGATCGTAGCTGCACGGTTAATGATCCATTCTCCGATATACTCCGGATCATGGCGGATTTCCAGGTACTGCAGGCGGTTACATCCGTGAAAAACCCATTTTCCGATATAACGGACATTAGGCGGGAGAGTAACAGTAATCAGGTTATTACATTTGAAAAAAGCACTTTCATCCAGAATTTCCAGTGAATCGGGGAGCTCCAGGGAAGTCAGGCCACAGGAATAAAAAGCCTGATTACTGATTACCTTCAGATTTTCCGGAAAATGGACTTCACTCAGATTTTTGCATTTGTAAAAGCTGCCGTTACCTATCTCCTGAAGCGAATCAGGAAAAGAGATTTCTCTTAATGCAGAGCATTCTGAAAAGGCGTCTGCCTGGATTTTAAGCAGCCTGCTTTCACTGGAAAAAAGAGTTTCTGATAATTTGTGGGCGTTGCGGAGCATGCCCTTTGAAATTGTGGAAATATATTGAGGGATATAGATAGAGGATAAAGTGGTACAGTCGGAAAATGCTTCCTTTCCAATCTGGCACAGACTTTCAGGAAGAAGCAGATGTTTCAGGCGGCTGCATCCCGAAAATGCGTTTGAGCCGATCTGTTTCAGACCATATGGAAATGAAACAGACTGGATCATGGATCTGTTCTGGAAGGTTTTTTCAGAAATAATGGTACAGTTTGCCGGAATGTCTATGTCTCTTTTTAAATATGGGGTACAGTTACAGCGTTGAAGTGTCAGGTTTTGTTTTCTGCCGGATATATTGTATGTCATAAAAAAAACTCCTTTGCAATAGAATATTTGTTTTCTCTGCAACGGAGCAATGTAATACTTTCATAAACGGGCAGGTTGATGAAATGCATGAGCAAAAACCGTCAGGTTGCCGATACTCCGTATTCCGGTAAGAAACAGAGAAAACATCTGGTAAAAAGGGATCTTTCTTTAGTACAAAAATGGGTACACTAAATAAGATCACCCTTCCACTTCCCATTGCGTGTAGTTGGTGGCGGCAGCCTTAAGCAGGTATTCTGACTCACGCAGTGACGCTGTAATCTCTCCTTCTCACATGATAATATGCAATGGATATGAGACCCAGCTGCACGTATACAGCAGCACGACTGTCCAGGATTCTGACCTGATTCCCTCTTGGCTGAAGGTCCGACATCCTGTGCCGTGACCAGCAGAACTTAAAACCGGTAATTGTTAATAAATATTCAATTTGTTCTTATTATAAATGTTTTGTAAAAAAAAGCAATCATTTTTTACAAAATATGACAAAAATGATGAGTACTGGTTGTGTGAAAATATATGATTAATATTTGACATTTATTTTTCAGTGTTGAATATTGGATATGAGAAAATAAGTCTTGCTTTTCAGAATAATGTAATTTAAACTGTAGTCATAGTGAAAATTTATCACCTGCCGCCTGATCTGGCATTTCAAGGCAGGATTATCTGGCGTTCGCCGACATTTTCACCAGAATTTTTTTATTTTATAATACTGACAAAACAAAATTGTTGTGGGTATCGTGATATTCTGCCTTTTTGTTTTGTCTGAAGGAGAGGAGGCAGAAACAATTAAAAGTGAATTTTTTTGTAGTCAACCGTAGTTCGGGGTTTTAGAAAGCTTGTGAAAATGCTATAATGAAAGTGAGGGATTCAATGAATAATAATACGATCTTTGATGACGTATTCCGTACAATGATCGAGAAGATACCGCAGTTGGCGATACCGTTGATCAATGAAGTATTTCAGACTTCATATCCGGAGGATGTAGAGATTATACAGCTTCGAAATGAGCATCATCAGGAGAATGGTGAGATTATTACAGACTCCTGCCTGAGGATTGGAAGGAAGTTGTATCATATCGAATGTCAGAGTGTTGATGATACCACAATGGCAATCCGGATGATCGAGTATGATTTTGCTATTGCTTTAGATTCGGCCAGAAAGTACGGACGCAGATACCGTATCCCTACTGTAAAACTTGATGAATATACGAAAGATAAAATTTTCGAGAAGAATCTGCTGATGTTTCTGCCGTTTTATATTATGCGGTATGAGAAAGAGATACATAGAATAAATCAAGATCAGGAAAAGCTGCAGTCTTTGTTGGATGAATACGAAGATATCCGAGTAATGCTGGAAAAAGAACTGACAGAAACAGGAAGGGCAGAGTTATACACGAATTTAAATAAACTGATTACAAAAATATCGGATTACATTTGCCGTGATGAGGAAGTAGTCCGGGAAAGGTTAGGTGAGACTATGGGTGGAAAAGTGTTAGAATTGGAATCTGAAAGATTACGTGCGGAAGGAAAGGTTCTGGGAGAGTCTATTGGAGAAGCACGTGGAGAGGCGAGAGGAAAAGTCATTGGAGAGCTTCAGGGTGAAACGCGTCTTGGTGTTTTGATCAATCGTCTGATCCTGGATGGAAGAAGTGCGGAAGTTCAGGGTGCTGCGACGGATGCTGAGAGGCGGAAAGAACTTTATAAAGAATACGGTATATAATTAGGGACTCCTCTGGTTGGTCGCGGATAAGTGATTAGCTCAGGGGAGTTTTTAGATTCAAAAGGGACGCGCAGAAAAAGCGTTTGTTTCCTATGCGGTTTCGGACATTAAGATATTCTAAGCCGCCAGTAATCTGCTAAAAGCATGAGCCGCCTTATCAAACTCGCTCCGTTGCAAACTTCGCTCAGACAGTGAAGCAGTCGGCTCATAACGCAGATTTCTGCCAGCTAAGAATATCTAAATATCCTGCAAATGCATAGGAAACAAAGGATTTTTCTGCGCTGAGTACTGGTTGGTTGAAAATAAATGATTAATACTTGAAAGTCAGAACAATATGAGCTAATCTATGATTAGGAATAAAAAATCTACAATTAAGTCCTATGTGTTATATTTACGAAGCGGGAAAAATACGCCTGATTTTCTGGAAGTGGAAGTAGTATTCCCAGATGGAAAGATACAGGTATACCGTATCCCTACTGTAAAACTTGATGAATATACGAAAGATAAAATTTTCGAGAAGAATCTGCTGATGTTTCTGCCGTTTTATATTATGCGGTATGAGAAAGAGATACATAGAATAAATCAAGATCAGGAAAAGCTGCAGTCTTTGTTGGATGAATACGAAGATATCCGAGTAATGCTGGAAAAAGAACTGACAGAAACAGGAAGGGCAGAGTTATACACGAATTTAAATAAACTGATTACAAAAATATCGGATTACATTTGCCGTGATGAGGAAGTAGTCCGGGAAAGGTTAGGTGAGACTATGGGTGGAAAAGTGTTAGAATTGGAATCTGAAAGATTACGTGCGGAAGGAAAGGTTCTGGGAGAGTCTATTGGAGAAGCACGTGGAGAGGCGAGAGGAAAAGTCATTGGAGAGCTTCAGGGTGAAACGCGTCTTGGTGTTTTGATCAATCGTCTGATCCTGGATGGAAGAAGTGCGGAAGTTCAGGGTGCTGCGACGGATGCTGAGAGGCGGAAAGAACTTTATAAAGAGTATAATATGTAACGCAAAGGAAACTTCCTCCTGCTGGTCGGAAAATAAGAATAACTGGCAGGAGGAAGTTTTTGGTCATCTTTGGATTTTCATTTATGTAAAATTCTGAAAAAGATTGACAAAGCACTGGGTGGGTGTTAAGATTAGTTTGTTAAATAAATAGCGTTTAGCGCATATGTACAGCTTATTACTACGGTAATGATTGAAGAATCGTTGGGTGAGAATCCCAAACAGGGTTCCGTTCCCTTGCAGTATATTTAGTCTGCAGTTCACTGTATTCTTGTAATGGTATTCAAAGGGAATACTATAATGCGAAGGATATGAGTGAAAGTTCAATCTGTACATTATATTCCCTGCCAGTATGGTGGGGATTTTTTTTGCACTTTGATAACTGAATATCGGAAGTCGCTTTTTATCCCTTTAGTTTTCGGAAATCCGGTGAGATACCGGTACGGTTTATCCCCACTGTAATAAGGACGAACACTGCGAAACCATTGGAAAGATCCTTTCCGAGAAGGGTAGCAAGTAGGTTGGAACTTTAAGTCAGGAGACGGACTTTAGTAAAAATAAAAAACAAATATCTGTAGGCATAACGGAGGTTTATTTTTTATACCCTTTTTTATGGAAAACAGGTATCAAACGTGGTCTGAAAAGGCTGCGAAATGATATATTTTGCAGGATAACCTGCGAAAAAATAAAACTACATTTAATTTAAGGAGGAAACAAAATGAACATGAAAGTAAGAAAAAGTGTAATTGCATTCTTAATGGCAACAACAATGGTGGGAAGCACAGCAGTACCGGCTATGGCAGGTCAAATTACCGTAAAGATTCAGGCAACAGGATTGCAGGGAGAAAGTTCTGAAAACATAGACACAATCCTTTCTGACTCATTAGATATTGCTGACACTGGAAGTGTAACTGCTATGGACGTATTAAAAGAATTAGCAGCACCAGGTGAAGGAAAACCTGTCGAAGATATCAGAGTTATTGATGAAGAGGGAAATAAAAGAACTTATTATCGAAAGGGATTACTGGAATGGTATAAGAGCGAATACGGAAATTATATTTCTGCAATCAAATTAGACGGGCATAATAATAGTTTAGTTGGAAAATTTTTCGGCGAAAACGGAGCAGCAATTGATGAGTCATTAACGGGTAATAAAGGATTAGCCAATAATAGAGGTGCATATTTTAAACTCTTTGATTTAAATCAGACAGAAACAAACGACATGAAGGTAACTGAAAATTCAACTTGGAACAATACAGTACATTTTGCGAATTATTTATCTGAAAAAGATTACAACGATTATTCTGGTTGGATGTGTGTAATTGATAACAGTACTTATAACAATGGCGTAGATACCGTGCTTTCTGATGGAAAAGATCATACCCTTACATTAGATTTCTCTATGATGATGGGATTGGATTTAGGATTTGACAGCTATGTAAAAGCTGCTGATGGTACATGGGTTCCTGTAAGCGGATGGAATTAAACCAGATTAACACGTTAAACAATTAAACAAGATCTATAGGAATTAGACTACAAGAAATTGTAGTCTTTTTCTTGTGTATATAGGAAATCAGTATGAAAAATAATAAATGTATAAAAATTTGGCAATATATTTTGTTCGGTATAGCGCTCGTAATGATACTTATAAATTGTCGCATAGTTAAAGCAGATACCACAGAATTACGACAAAATGATAAAGGGCAATACTGCATCAGTACAGCAGAAGAATACTATTTTTTTGTAGAAAATTATCGTAATGCTCCATATAAAACAAGTACAGTTATCTTGACTAATGACATTGAAATAACAAATCAAGTAACTGGTTTGGGAACATTTTCAGGAATTTTCGACGGACAAGGGCATACTATTACATATTCTGCAACTGACAGAACTCTTAATAAAAAAGGAATTTCAGTAATTTCATTTAGCCTAGATTCCAATGGTGTACTTGAAAATCTAAAAATTAAAATAGAACAAACAAAGCTATATGTAGGGGATGTTACTTATTCAAACATAGTATTTTCAAGTAATAATGGTCTTATAAAAGGTCTTAAAGTTACTGGAAATGTAATTTTAGTATGCGATGATTTAACAACAAGATGGAATGTAGCAACGGGTATAGGAGCAGGAAGGGGAAAAGTAGAAAACTCTGAATTTTCCATCAGTTATGGTTTAGAAAGCACTATGACATCTGACGAAATAGCACAAAAAATTATTGATAAAAAAACTCTTTGGGAAATATGTCAGCTTGGAATTAAAGCTTCTTCACGTATACAATATAAAAATTGTGTAAATCATGGATGCTATAGCGAAAAAATATCTGAAATAGCAGAAAAAATATCTGAGAAATTAGACCCTGAATCAAATTTTTCAGCAGGAATATATGTAGTATATTCATTTCGTGCCAACGAAAGCTCTACAATTACAAATTGTTATTATGATAAAGATATTTTCAAAGATATTCGTGTTGTTACCGAAAAAACCAAAAGACTTTATAGCAGTAAAGAATTCCCTAATTATGAGGAATTAGGGAAAACAACTGCTGAAATGAAAGTAAAAGAAACCTATATCGGTTTCGATTTCGAAAAGGTATGGTCAATTTCACCAGATGTAAATGACGGTTATCCATACTATGATCCAAGAACAGTTGAAATAACTTTAGAGGTTCAGGCAGATGCAGAACCCAAAGTATGGAAAACCAATTATGATCGTGATTATAACCGTTTCAAAGATTATTCCACGAATTATCATTTTCCATATCGTGTTGAAATAATCGATGGCACAAAAACTAATATCTACGACGATGGTGATAATAACAAAGTTACTATAAATGGTGCAAAAATTGTCAATCAGACAGAAGAGACAAAGGAATTGATTGATAAATATGGTATCAAAGCAATATGTAATCCTGAAACAGATATTGAATCAGCTACTGTAGACACCAGCTTTTTAGGTCAGCGTCCTTTAACAGTGAAATGGATTAAAGAACCGGTTCTGCAGTTTGACGAAGGCCAGGAAGCACAGGCGGAAGAAGACGGATATACTTTCAAGATAAAAGTAATAAACGGTACTTGTGAAGTCAAAGATAATAGAGATGCAAGCGCAGCAGATGATCCGGCTAACTGGGAAACATATCTGACCAAAGCGGAAAAAGCCATCAAAATTATTCTGGATTACTGCAAAGATAAAAATGCGTTTGGACCTAAAGATTCACCTTCTTATGAAAACACAGATATCTGGGCAATCTTTACTGCAGCCAGATGTGGTTATGTTCCATATGACGATAGTACCTATTTTGACAGATGGTTTACAAATACTAAAGTTTATCTGCAGGAATTAAAAGATTCCGGATCAGATTTATCCAAATGGCAGGCAACAGATCTTTCAAAACTGATTCTTGCTATTGAAGCAATCGGATATGATCCAAGAGATATTTCTTCTGTAAATCTTCTGGATGCAGTAGGAAACAGAAATGGTGATAATTATCTTAATACGGAGTATGCGATTCATGCCATTAAATCAGGTGGCTATACCTCATCTACTTTTACTGATGATGCAATGGCAGAATGGGTACATAAAAGAGCTGAAAGTCTTCTGAATGCAGATAATGGTTCATTTTCAAATGCAGATAACACTATGAACTGGCAGCCGTTGGTTTACTGGTATGGTAAAGATGGTTTTGGAGATGTAAAGAAAGCTATTGATCAGGCATTACACAAACTTCCGGAAATTGCGCAGCGTGCAACAGGTTCTTTCTGTACCGCAGGGTTTGAAACAGGATGTATGTCCTATGGAAATAATGCATGGAATGATGCACAGGCATTGATTTTCGCATCCATCTATAATGTAAATGTATTAGACCGCAGTACAGGATTTACAAAAAATGGAAACAATCTCCTGGATGCATTCTTTGATCTGGTTGATGTGGATGGAGAGGTAGATGGAAGTATTCATGGATTTACTAACTATGACGTTCCACAGATTGCCCGCGGATTAAATGCGTTTGTCCGTCAGCGCAAAGGACAGAAAAACTTCTGGGATTTCTCAGATGTTAAAGTTCCAACCAAAACTGTCAACGACCTGATTCTTGCGCTTAATGATAACAGCACAAAAGAACAAGTCCAAGCAGCAAGAGACGCTTACGATGCATTAGACGAAACACACAAATCAATCTTCAATAAAGACACACTGAGAAAGCTCCTTTCTGCCGAGAACGGCAAAGGCGATTCTATTGACAAAGTAATCGCAGCCATCGATGCTCTCTCGGCAGCAGATAAGCTGACACTGGAAAACAAAGACGCCGTTGTAAATGCAAGAAATCTCTATGATGCACTTGATGATGAAGCCAAATCTGTAATCTCCAATTATTCTAAGCTGACAG